>OLYB01002085.1_pt1 | contig 14440 bp, 6 predicted proteins | sample 1674481 | NCBI WGS metagenome assembly OLYB01 (sample SAMEA103958167, study PRJEB25191) | human gut metagenome
AAGGAACGGTGTAGCTTAACGGCTATGCCGTTCTTTGCTCTTTTTTACTTGTGTTATGGGTATTTTCGATTGCCCGTGTGAAGTCAGTCGCTCTGCCGTTCAGCGCCCCACGGGGCGAAAATCAGGCAGAATCTGGAAATTGTCAAAAAAGGGACGGTTCGGGACTGACCCGAACCGTCCCTCTGCTCAAGGTTTGGTATTGCGCGTTATTGCTTTATGCCTTGCGGCGCTTTTTGCTGACCACAGCAGTACCCATCAGGGAGCTGACGGCCAACATCGCGTACAGCGCGATACCGGCGTCCGCCGTCTTGGGGGAGGACAGGGTGCCATCCGCCTTGATGGTGAACGTACCCGTGCTCACATGGGTCTTGTTCTCGATCTTCACCGTGTACTTGCCGACCTTCAGGGTATCCAGATAACTCTGGAGCAGTGTCACGATGCTGCCGCTGCCATTGCTGCTGACGGTGTAGTTCTTGCTGTCCAGCTTCTTGCCATTAACAGTCACCCTGTTGATGCTGTCGGCGGGCAGATCGGTGGTGAAGGACTGCCCGGAGGTGTAGGATCTGCCGGAGCCGGAGCTGCTGGGCGTTGTCCAGCTGATGGCATATATGGCACCATCCTCCAGTTCCAGCTTCAGGCCGGCTGCCATCTTTACAACGTTTCTACTGTCGATCGTTTCGATCGTACCGTCGGCATTCAGCTTCTTTACTGTAAAATTCTTACGGCTGTCAGCACCCTGAGCATAGGGCAACACTGTCATCGCCTTGGTCGCACTGCCGCTGGTGGTCACTTGAGCCGTGATCATCGTGCTATTGGTACCAGTGACACCCATAGCCTTTTTCACATTACCGAGAATAATCTCCTCATCAGTGGTTACTTCGCCCTTGCTGTCCTTGTTGTACTTGGTCTTGCCGGTTTCGTCCAGCTTTCCTGCCACATTTTCCTTCGTTGTATCAGGAGCAGTCACTGTCGCGCCGCTGTCATCCACCACCACAGGCGCAGCAGCCTGGGCGATAGTGAATTTCACACTCGTGCTGCCGGTATAGTTGCCCTTGCCGGTGATGGTCACGTTTGCGGTACCGGCATCAATGTTGTTGGCGTATGCCACGCTATAATCCGCATCCGTCAGCACAACTGTACCGTCCTTTACGGTGACGGTCGGCGTGATGGTGCGACCAGTAAATTCTTGCTCGCCGATATTCTCCACGGTCGCCTTGCTGATGGCCTTGGGCACGATGGTGAAGTTGCGAGTTGCCGTTGCAGCAGCATAGTTCGCACTCTCCGCCACGGTCGCCTTCACTGTGTAGGTGCCCGCATTGGTGGGAACGACGTTAGTATAGGTCTCATCAGCTGCATCGGCAGCCTTATACTGATAGGTCACATTGGCATTGCCCAGATTGCCGGAGACAGTGGGTGTCTTGGCTGTATCGCCGTACGTCCAGCCGCCCAAAGACACGGACACACCAGAAAGTGCCGCCTTGGTGATGGTGAAGGTCGCGGTGCCGCTGACAACGTAGTTACCACCGGCTCTGTCACTCACGGTCACGGTGGCCGTGCCCACATTGGTGTTGTCGGTGTACGCCACGGTATACTCACTGGCAGGAATGACAGTCGTACCGTCCTTCACTGTCACAGAGGGCTGGAACGCTCTGCCAGTATAGGCATAGCTGGTCTGGGAAAGCGTGACTGCTGCGTTGGTGACGGTCTTGGGTGCAATAGTGAAGGATCCGGTTGCTGTTGCCGCCTTGTAGTTCGCGCTCTCCGCCACGGTCGCCTTCACTGTGTAGGTACCTGCATTGGTGGGAACCGTGCTGGTGTAGGTGCTGGCGTTATCGGCTTTGTACTGGTATGTGACATTGCCGCCGCCCAGATTGCCGGAGACGGTGGGTGTCTTGGCTGTATCGCCGTACGTCCAGCCTTTCAGAGACACGGTCACACCGGAAAGCTCCGCCTTGGTGATGGTAAAGGTCGCGGTGCCGCTGACAACGTAGTTGCCGCCATCCTGATCCTTCACCGTCACAGTTGCCTTACCTGCATTAGTATTGTTGCCATACGTCACAGTGTACTCACTGGCAGGAATGACAGTCGTACCGTCCTTCACTGTCACAGTCGTCGGCACAATAGCCTCGCCCGTGTAAGTGTAGGAAGTCGGTTCAACGCTCACAGCGGCGGTAACCGTCTTGGGTGCAATGGTCACAGTAAAGCTCTGCTCGGAGGAGTCGCTGTGGGTGGTGTTGTTGCCCTTGACCTTGTAGTATACGGTGTAGCTGCCGGCGTTGGTGGCCTTGGGCAGTTCCGCATTGTAAGAACCGCCATCCAGCTTATACTGCAGCGTGCAGCCGGTGGTGATGCCGCTGCCGGCATTGACCAGCACCTGCTCCGTGCCATTGAAGGTCAGGCCGGTCTTGGCGGCGGGTGCAGTTGTGATCGTTGCGGCAGGCAGATTTACAACCGTAAAATGCAGCGTACCGGTGATGGTACCGGTGTAGTTGCCGTTTGCGGTATAGGTGTATTCGATGTCACCCGTGGCACCCAGCTGCAGCGTCTTCAGCTTTGCCACGACAGCGTCATAACTGGTCGCGCCATCATAGCTGTAAGCCAGCGTTCCCGTCACACCATCGAAGGTAGGTGCATCAAAGGTGCCCTTGTCCACCACGACCTGAATGTTGGTCGCATCGCGTTGGGCAGTCACATTTTTCTGCTTAATGGTAAAGGTCTTGCTCACAGAGCCGGAGTAGTTTCCCTTACCGGTCACAGTCAAATTGGCCGTACCAGCATTAAGGTTATTCTGGCACTTCACTGTATAGTCCGTGTCTTTGGACAGCGCAGTCTCGCCATCTTTCACTGTCAGTTCCGGAACAATGGGGCTGCCGGTATAAGTCTGGGCAGCGATATCCCATACCATGCTGGCGGTCAGAGCCTTGGCGGTGATGTTGAACTTTGTCTCAACAGACCCCGTGTAGTTGCCCTTACCGGTCACGATCACTTTGGCCGTACCCACATTGGTGTTGTCCTTATAGGTCACCGTGTAATCGGTTCCAGCGGTCAGGGTCTTCTTCCCGACATTCACAGTAACAGTCGGCTCGATGGCGCTGCCGGTGTAGGGCCGGGACGCGATAGGCTGTACCATATTGGCAGTCAGAGCCTTGGGATTCACGGTAATTTTTTGCTTGGCTATTTGGGTGACATTACCCTCGGTATAGGTGATCGTGACCTCTTTGTCATTTACAGTCAAGAGCGCAGTCGGGGTAAACTGGAAGTAGGTAGGCTGCACATCTTTAGTGCTGCCATCATCGTACGCAGCAGTGATCACCATTCCCGCCTTGTTGAACTGCTCACCCGCGGTATAAGTCGTATGCGGGCAGGTCTTAATGGTAATGCCGGTCAGGGTCTTCTCGGCTGTGGCGGGGAATGTCTTGGTGAGGACGATAGTAGTTGCGTTCGCGCTGACCTTGGTATAGCCAGTGGGAGTGGTCACGCCCTTTGCGAAGCTCTCGCCGGAGCTTGCCGTCAAGGTGATCTTGGCAGTGTAGACCTGATTGGCTGCCGCAGGTCCGGTCACGGCCGCGCCGGTGGCGGTGTTGCCCTTATACCACTCCACCTTGCTGGTGTAGCCGGTGGCTGCGCCAATATCGACCGTGGTGTCCAGCGCCACGCCCTTGACCGGCGCATCAACGGAAGCGGTGACGGTGGTGATGGGGGACTTGGGGATGGTGACGGAAGCAGTTCCGATGCTCCCGGCAGGAAGCGTTTCAATTTCTCCCTCATCGCCATCTGTAAATGTGTACTTGATGATTTCAAAGTTGCAATCTCCCGTTTGACCGTCAATTACAGAGAAGGTGACAGTCAAGAGGGGCTCTTCTGCATCACTTTGTCTGGGGGAACATCATCCCACGCAGCAGAGATTGCTTTTCCGGTAGGGGTGGTTTTCACATTTTTTGTTGCCCCTTCAAGCACGCCGGAACAAATGATATTTTCTTCAGTAACCGATAATTTATCAGTCGGAAAACTAAAATCAACTTGTGCACCCATGCAGCCACTATATGCGTCGGCTTTTACGGTAACCGTAACCTTGCCGTCAGCATATTCTGCGTTAATTTTCAGCGGCGGTGCATAGGCTTCTGCCGCGAACACGGTTGTCGGGATGAATGTTAGCATCATCACCAACACCATGATCAAGGAAATGATACGTTTTTTCATATTATTCCTCCTAATTGATTTTTTCGTAATACTCATTGCGAATGCCAACAAGGCGCTGCCTTATCCAACTCGCATCCAACACACTAATGTTGCCGCTCTTGTTCACATCTGCAAGTTGCAGTTGGTATTCATCAAAGGTCTTTTTCCCAACTAAATGCTGTCTGATCCAACTTGCGTCTAATACGGTAACCGTGCCATTCCGGTTCACATCACCGTACTGGTACACCGTCACATCCTTGGTGACGTTGCCATCTCCTACGGTGATGCTCTCCGTCCGTGGTGCGTGGCCCTTCTTCTCCACCTTCAGGGTGTACGTTCCGGCGGAGACATTTTCAAACTTATATGCCGCGCTGTTGCCGGTTAGGGTGTCGGTAAAGGCCGGGGTTGTCTCACCCTGCTTTGTCAGCGTCACGGTAACGACTTCGCTTGCGCTGCCGTAGCTCTTGACCGTCCCGCTGACCGTCACCCCTGTAACAGCCGCCGCTTCCACCATCACAGTGCCGCCGCTGATATCGCCGCGATAGCCGTCCGCGCCGTCAGAATCCTCATGCAGGCTGATTGCCGTGTTGCCGGCAGCCTTGGCCTGGAACGTCACCCGTAGGAACTCGCCCGCCTCGTGCGTCTTATCGCTCCCGCGAACAAAGCCCACACCAACCAAGCTCCTATCATTCGCCTCGTCAGGCGTCGAAAGAACCGGGTCTATGGTTGCGCCAGCAGCCAGCTTTGCAAAGCCGTCGAGCTGCTCGATTTTTGTGACCGCCAGCACCCCCTTGTCAAACTCCAGCTGGGCAATGAAGCTGCTCACCGTCATATCCTTGTTGGTCAGTGTGGCGGTGAACGTGTCGCCCACCTTGACGTTGCTCTTGCTCAGTGTCAGAGACAGGTTCGGCTGCGGCCGCGCGCTCCCGGGCTTCACCGTCACGGTGGCACCCGCCACCGTGCTGGTGAACCTCTGGGTCACCTTGTCCGGCGCGTCGCCGTTGCCGGCCACCACGCCGGACATGGACAGCGTGTAGTCGCCCACGCCGTTGACCTTGCCCATGATGGTCATGATCTCGGTCTTTTCTTCGGTAATGCCTTTGCCCTCATCCGTGCCCGCAGCGCCGAAATAGCGGCTATCGGGCGTGTACTCGAACCGTCTATACATACCATCCATATTGCTCGGGCTATTGATGAGCTTACCCGTGTTCTGGTACGCATAGTTGAACCCGGCATTATCTGCCGCCAGCTCCGTGGCCAGCGTCAGGTTTGCCGACGGCTCCAGCGTGAACTGGAACGCCCGGATGGGCACGTTGTCCACGCTCTCCACATAGATGTGGAACTTGACGATCTGCTCCCCCTCGCCATAGAGGGTCGTCTTGTCCGCCTCTATGGTAAAGGCGGCGGTCTTGCCGGCCAGATCGCCGCTGCCGGGATAGGTTCCCTCTGCGGAAACAGGCACCACCAGGCTCAGCAGCATCACCAGCGACAAAACCAGTGACAGTACTTTTTTCATGCAACTCCTCCTTACTCTCCTATGTGTACTATCATAGATACTCATTTGCTGCGGCCGTCCCTGCGGAACAGCCGTCCCAGCCCGCCGGGTATGACCAGCTGGCACACAGCGCCCGCTGCCGCCAGCACGCCCAGCACGATGGCCGCGATCCTCGTACCGGCGCCACCCGTCTGCGCCGTGTCCGGCACAGGCGCGTCAGCCGCGCCGGGCGCCGGGCTGATGACCGGCTGCGGGTCGCCCGCCGTGGAAGGATCCTCCTGCGGCACATCCGGCTTGTCGCTCACATCCGACGTTTCGCCGGATGCGGTGCCGCCGGTTTCCGGCTTCTCCGTGTTGCCGGAGCTGCCGGAGGTACCCGTGCCGCCGGTTCCATTCACCGTCACCGGCGTGCTGTCCACCTTGGGCGTATAGGTCGCGCCGGAGCCGTCAGGCGCAGCCACAAATTCCGCGTCCAGCGTGAAGGTTCCGGTGCTTCCCGCCGGGATCGTGGCCGTGATGGTCAGGATCTCCGCGCTGGCCGTCATGCGGTTGCCCTCCGTGGAGCCGACGGCGGCGAAAAAGCAGCTGCCCGGCGTGTACTCATACGTCCGGAACACACCCTTGCCGGTGGTCACATCGTATGGCAGGTCGTTGACCGCATAGGTGATGACCGCTTCGCCGTTTTCCTTGAAGCTCCCTGGCAGCGTCATGCCCCCGGACGGCTTCAGCCGGAAGCTGAACACGCCCAACTCCCTGCCCTCCGGCGGCGTCACCGTTATGGTGAATTTCACCTGCACAGCGCTGCCGTTGGCCGTCACCTCGGTCTTGTCCGGTGTGATGGTCAGCGTGGCCGTATCCTCCGCCCACGCCGTGGCCACAGTGCCCAGCAGCAGTATTACGCTCAGAATGGCGCAAATCAGCTTGCGCACACACATCCCCCTTTCTTTCTCACATCATATCCCATTGCGGCGGCTGTGTCAACCGCAACTGCCGCAAATGCGTCAACAGCGGCGCAAAATGTACCGCTAAACGCCAATTGATTCATCCCAGTTATGAGGCAAGGCTCTGCGCCATAGCCGTCAGGTCGGCGGCGCTGATGATGCCGTCGTTGTTCACGTCGATGGCGGCGGACTCGTCCGTGGTGATGCCCGCCGCGTAGCGCGCCAGCGCTATCAGCTGGTTCAGGTCGAAGGCCAGCGGTGAATACTTGGTCGCTGACAGGACAAGCTCCTCGTCGTACAGCGCCAGCGTTTCGTTGTCGTAAAAATACACCGTCGTCGTGTTGCCGGTCAGGTCGGCGATATAGCCCGAATCCACGCCGCCGCGAACGCCGCACAGGAACAGCTGATCCGGTGCGCCGATGGTGCCGCTGTCGCAGTTGGTGATGTCCGTCAGGTAGTTGGCACCGCCGATGGACACGATGTTCCACATGTGCGCGTCGCCGTCCATGGTTCCCGTGGGCAGATAGCAGGCCACCTCCGGGTCGCTGCCCGTCCACGTCAGGTCGCACAGGTACTTGAACGCCTTGGAATAGCCCTCGCACACCACGTTGGTGTCAGGGTTCTCATCAAACACATAAATCAGCTGCCACGGGTCGCCGTAGGAGTAGTTGTTGTTCTTATCCGCCGCCGCGTAGTTATAGGAAACGGCGTTCTTGATGTAATCCGCGTAGGCCACCAGCTTGCTGTAGGTGCCCTTGCCCTGGTTCTTCGCCACCACTTCAGCGGCTTTGGCCGCCGCTGCGGTGGCCGCGCCGGTCTTGGCGGTGTCGGGACTGTACAGATAATATTGCTGCGTGGCCGCGTCCGTGACCGCGTAATCCTGAGAAACCACCATCAGTATCTGGCAATCACTCACCGTAACAGTCGTTTGTTGATCATCCACACTGCAAATAGGCCTAACGCTGATAGCCCTCACATCGTCCTGCTCGAACACTTTATCAAACCAATACAGTTCATAGGGATGACGTGCCAGTAACTGATTCAGTAACATATTCACATCCAGTTCTGCACTGAAAGCGTTTGTAACAGCTTCGTTCGCTTCTTCGGAAAACTGATATTGGTTTTCTTTATCCAGTACCAGTATGTCTCCCTCTATACCCAGTTCTTCCTTGGTAAAGGTCAGCGGCTGAAAACTCAGTTCGAAAATCGAACTGTCTCCCTGTCCGGCGGCAATCTTCTGGATCTCCGGCACCAGCTGATCATACACCGCCCGAAGGGTCGGGTTCATGGACGCCATATACGTCGCCGGGCGGGACGCGGTATTCCCGCTGCTCTCTGCCTTGACGACCTCCGGCACATCCAGCCCGTTCACCTGATAGAGGTAGCCCTCCAGCAGGGCGGCGCTGTCGTCCTCCGGCACAGTCACGGAGGCGCTGCCGCCGTCGATGCCGTCCAACTCCACGCGGACATCCGCCTGCGCCAGCGTCAGTGCCAGCGTCAGCACCAGCGCCAAGGCCAGTATCCCACTTATAACTCTCTTTTGCATCTTTCTCCCTCCCTGCGGGCGCAGCAAAGCCTACTGTACCCAGTCTTATGTTCATTATAGCCCGCCAGCATGCCAATAGCAAGCAGAAAATCCCTGTCATTTCCTCCGACTTTTCCTCCTTGCTTTTGCTCATTCGTACAAATAAAGCCAAAACACTATGCAGCCAGCTAATTGTTTTTGCATTTCGTCTGGTTTATGATGACGATGTACCAATATATATGTGCATTTCAGCACACGGAAAGAGAGGGAGTAAGCATGAAGAAAGTAATCAGTCTTCTGCTGGCGCTTGTCATGGCGCTGAGCCTGCTGCCCACAGCGGTGTGGGCAGAGGGCGAGGACGCCGCCGCCCCGGCGGAGGAGGTCTCCGAGAGCTTCTTTGACAGTTCCCATCCGTTCACGTGGAACGGCGGGAGCTACGTCTGGCGCTTCTGGTGGAACGGCCCGGACGGGAGCCGGGGCGAATGGCACCTGTACGCCGCGCCGGAGGGCACGTCCGCCGACAGCGCGGACGGCTGGACGGACTGCGGCGCGGAGGCCACGCCCTTTGAGCACCTGACGGAGGGCACGCTGGCATACGCGGCGGCCTGCGCCATGCGGTCGGCATGGGAGGCCTATAAGGGCGATGAAAAGGTTCCGCCCGAGCTGATGTGGCTCATCGACATGATGTCCTATGAGAGTGTCGCCTACACCAATGAGGACGCAGCGGCGGCGCAGGAGTTCATGGACAGCCACAGGATCGGCATGGACGGCGGCACCGCCACGCTGGTATTTCCTGATGGCAGCATTGACGAGCTGCTGAATGCGTGGTACGGCACCACCCCCGCCGTCCGCGCGGCGCTGCAAAAGGTCATGCACTGTGAGCTGGTGAGCACAGGAGATCTCTATAACTTCACCCAGCTGCTGCACCGCACGCTGAAGGCCGCCGACGATCAGGGCGGCAGCAATGATGGCGGCAACAGCTTCACCAACTCGTGTCAGGCGCTGTGGAACAGCGGTTTTCAGGCTCCTGAGAACCCGAATTTCGTGTTCCCTGCCGGTCTGGTGGAGGGCGAGGACTACACCTATACATATAACAATGCCACCGGTGAGCTGCACGTGGTGCTGCTGCCCCAGTTCGACAAGGGCAACCACTGGACAGATGCGTTCCACAACATGTCAGCGGACAGCAACTCGCTGAATCTGCAGATCAGAATGACCGCCAAGGGCGAATACACCCGCGCGAAGGATTTTAGCTTCAACGGCAGCCCCGCGTCTGTCATCAACGAGAGCGATCATGTAGACGCGTCCTATTTCAACATGGATAACGGCGTCCGCTGGATGGGCGGCAGTGTGCCGGTGGGCACGGTGAACCGGATCGATGGTCAGGCGACCATCGCGCCCACGGATGCCTTCAACAAGCATTTCATCGCCGTCGTCTGGGGCGACGACAGCGGCACCGTTCTCCGCAAGGAGCTGGTCATCCTGACCGTCGAGGTGCAGCAGGAGTTCGTGGTAAACACCCACTACGTCGTGGCCAAGCCCATCCCCACCGACAAGCTGAAAAACGGCTTCACCTTTATGAGCGGCGTTACCGGCTGGGAGGCCAGCTTCAGCGACGGCAAGCTCGAGCTGTTCCCCGATAACGGCATACCCACCTCCGGCGACCCCATCGAGCTTGGCCGCATCCGCTGGGACGATATGGCGCCCGACGGGTATCACTTTAAGAGCTATGTCCGCCTGAACAGCGGCAACGGCGAGGAGACATTTTCCGGCGTTGGCGTGTGGACACGGCCGAACACCAACGGCAGGGGCGTTGATGAGCTGTACGAGGTCACATGGCATAACGATACGGACAACACAAGCCTTCTCCAGAATCTGGCGGTATACCAGTACGACAAAATGCCGTATTACCGCTATATCTCCAAGGATGGTGTCACGGCCGCGCCCGTGACCTCTCTGGGTCTGGACACGGCGCAGCTCAGCAGCAGCGGCATCGGCGTCACCTATGACGAGACGACGGGCTGCTTCCATGTGTCCCACAGCGGCCGGGAGCTGCCCGACGCGTCCACACTGCTGAACACCCGCATCACCCCCACCCCACCGGAGGGCGCGGTGTATTTCTCCGCCATTCATGACGACGGCAACCGCGACCCCCGTATCATGGGAAAGAGCGAGGCTTCCGATATTCTGGCTTCTCTGGAGAGCTTCGAAAAGTACTCCGTGACTGACAGCAACCGCGTCAACGAGCGGTCGCTGGAACTGGTGCGGACGCAGGTGGTTCACCTGCCCGGCATTGACGTCTGTCTGTCCGGTTCCAGCAACCACCGCGGCCTGACCGTCGCCTGGTGGGATGCGGACAAGAACCTGATCGGCATGAGCTATGTGTACGGTCAGAACGACGACTTTATGAACCGCACCCGGCTGACCAGCGTCGAAACGGCGGATAAGCTGGATGACCTCAATACCCGCGGCGAGGTCAACGCCCCCGCTCTGGTGGGTGCAGAGGGCATGGAGCTGATCTGCGACCGCTATCCCCAGACCGGCAACGGCATGACCCAGTTCTTCGACCTGCACCTGATCGGCGACAAGGGCGGCACCAAGACCGTGTACATCCCCTACCACTGCTTCGGCATGACCTATGCGGACAACGTGCAGGGCAAGAGTGCCGACGAGCTGCCTACCATCATCGTCAAGCACTTCGACGCCAACTACAACTTCCGCAACGAGATCATCGGGCGCTACGAGCCCCAGGGCATCGTGTTCGAGACGGACAGCTTCTCCCCCTTCACCGTATCCGTGGGCGGCGGGCAGAGCGGCGGTGACGCGGACGGCTACGGCGACAACATCGGCGGCTACGACCGCTGGGGTGACGGCAGCGCTTGGAACGGCGACCCCCTGCAATACATGGTCATCAAGAGCCTGCGCAATATGGACGGCCGCGACAGGCTGGAGCTGGGCGTGGACTGGCGCTATGACAAGGTCGGCAGCATTTATAATGTGGGCATCACGCCGGAGGTGCTGACCCAGATCGTTAACGCCAACAAGCCCCTCGTCATCTACAACGAAAGAGAACTGACCCTGTCCCCGGCTACCCTGTCGGATATGCTGCAAAAGCTGAACGTCCTGAATGCCAACAGGGGCGCGGAGGACAACGAAGCCCTCCTGTGGTTCCGCTACGAGTACGGCAACCGGGACGGTGAAAACGGTCAGGCCTTCGCCTTTATGATCACCGTTTATCTGGGCGATACCCGCTACCGGCTGCCCGCCGGCGAGACGTATGCCTTCTCCATATACTTCGACTGCAACGACGTTACAGCCTACGAGCTGTACTGCCCCACCGATCCGGAGGACGCCTCCAGTGAGCTGGTCAAGCAGGCCAACCCCCTTTCCTGTGTCGACGGTCACAATGACGACGGCCACAGCTGGCGGCAATGCAGCTTCACCGCCGACCACGACGGCATGTTCGTCATTCATCCGAAGGGCTATCAGATGCAGCAGAGCTGGCCGTGGTGGGGCGTGCCCACGCCGCCGTGGACGCCCAGCCCCGACGCCACGACCCCCAACAGTGAGGTACCGGAGCTGCGATCCCTGTATGCCAGCGGCTTCAAGTTCCCCGTCATCGGCAAGGACATCCACTTCATCTTCCCCGATCAGCTGAAGGAGTGGACGGAGGGCTGCGGCGATGACTGGGATTACCGCTTCACCGCGGACGAGAGCAAAGGGCGCGTTGCCATCGAGGTGAACATGGGCAGCCGCGACCGCTGGGAGAACGCCGTCCGCAACATCGAGACGGGCGGGCTGGACGACGGCGTGTTCTTCCGCTACTACTTCGGCAACTCCGATAACCAGCTCCCCATGACCTACGGCTTCGACTGGTACGGCGATTACGGTGGACAGTCCCTGGCGGACAATACGCTGTATCGGGGCTATCACCACAACAACAGCCTGCATCTGGCCACCGTGAACCGCCAGAACGCCCACAACAGCGTCCTGACGCTGAACAGTCAGGGTGAGGACTGGCGTATCATCCTCGCCATGAGCAACAGCGAGGGCAAAGTGGCCGGTGCCGAGGCCAAATATGCCTTCCAGCTGGAGATCCTGCCCCGCGAGGACATCTCCTTCTCCCTGCCCGCCGACAACGGCACCGCGGTACCCGCAGCCCGTCTCCATCCCACCGACATCCACAGCGACTGGACGGCCACGGTGCCGGCGGACGGCTCCGTGTTCCTGCGCACGGTGGAGGGCAAGACCCTCAACAACGCCGGCAGCGGTCAGTACGGCTTGCTCGGTGAGCTGACCGTGGATGCACCGGAGGGCTATACCCTCAGAGAGTGGCGCAACAACTGCACCGGCGGCAGCGGCGGGCAATTCCCCGTGCCGCTGTTCTGGGGCGATCAGGTCATCACGCTGATTTGGCAGAAGGTCAACGCCCCCGATCTGGTGGAGTATGTGCGGGTGGAGCCCATGAACTATCTGCCCGGATTCTACTCCCTGGGCGATAAAAACGCGCCCTCCCGTGCGCCCAGCGCCGCCGAATTCCTGAGTGCGGCGGAACAGAAGACGCTCAGCGACAACGGCATCACTGTGACCTACGACGAGAAATTGGGCTACTTCACCACCAGCGTGGATGCCTCCAAGCTCACTGACCTGTCCCTGCTGCACCAGTGCGTCACACTCAATGCGCCGGAAAACGCCGTGTACTTCAAATTCACCGGCGAGGGCGGCAGTGAGAACCCCGCCTCCCACAATATCAAAGACGACGTCAACCGGTTCACGGAGCAGTTCAGCAGCCCGGATGCGGAACTGCAGCCCGTTGATCCTGATAGGCCTGTTCGGATGCCGCTGATGCATACCGAGGAAATTAAACTGGACGGCAAGACCGTGTACTACTCCGAATCCCAGATGTACAACTCCCTCATCGTCCAGTGGCTGGATGAGGGTAAGAACGTCATCGGCTACACCTGCCTGTACGGGCGCAACGGCGACATCTCCACCACCGTGGACACCGCCACCGTGGACACCGCTCCCACAGAGGCGGTCAGCGTTCCCACGCTGGTGGGCACCGATCTGAAGCTGCTGTGCGACCGGAATCCCCAGACGGAGGACGGCAAGCGCCTGTTCCTGCTGTTCAACGTCACCGGCGAGGGACAGCTGGGCGAGGACGGCGCCGAGATCTACCTGCCGTACAGCTACTTCGATCTGACGGCGGAGGAGGGTATGGCGCTGGCGGCCAAGGGCGTCCGCCCGCTGATCCGGCACTATCTCAACGAGAACTGCACGGAGAAGGAATCCCTGCTGGGCGAGTACACCGCGGCCGGTGTGCGCATCGTCACCCGCAGCTTCAGCCCGTTCCTCATCGATGCCAACGGCTGCACCGTGGGCGACCTGAACGGCGACGGCGCGGTGGATACGCTGGATATGCAGGCGCTGTATGAAAATCTGTCCACCGGCCGCACCACGGAAAAGCTGGCGGACGGAGCTGTGACGCCGGAGAAGATGGCGCCGGGGACACTTTTCGACATGGCCCAGGAATCCGGCACAGCGGCGGATGGTGAGCAGGTAACGCTGCAGGGGAAATTTGCCATGATGCCGCTTCTTGCCATTGCCGGGTTCGAGCTGGATTTCCCGGATGATGCGTCCAGACCGGCAGAAGGCAACCTTAAAGTAGCACTTGAAAATCTCCAAAAGGATACTGCCACAGGACGCTGGACCTTCACCGCCCGCTGCTGTCTGGAACACACCCTGGAAGACGGCACAGTCGAGACCATCAGCAGCGGGACGATTGCCTGGAGCGCGGCAGGAGAGGAGGCAGACGATGCAGGATAGCCGTTTGCACATGCACTATCTGGGCGACACCAATGCCGAGCGCAATCTTTTGCGTGCCATCTACGGGCGCATGAAAAGCGAGAAGACGCTCTCATGTACCTACTATGACGGCACGATCCGCAGCGAGGAAGAATTCCTGGCGGACATCCTGCACCCCGGAAGCCTGCCCTTTCTGATCTTCTGGGAAGGTCGTCAGGCCGGTTTCTGCTGGTTCAATACCGTTCGGGGCAAGAGCGCCTACGGGCATTTTGTGTTCTTCCGCGACTTCTGGGGCCACCAGACCACCTGCCAGATGGGGCGGGCCATATTCTCCCGCGTGCTGACCTTCAAGGATCAGCAGGGCTACCTGTTTGATGTGCTGCTGGGCCTGACGCCGAGAAAAAACGCTTTGGCATGGCGGCTGGCACTCATGTGCGGTGCGCGCCAGATCGGCGTCATCCCTTACGGCGTTTTTGATGCGGCGACCGGAAAAAG
>OLYB01002088.1_pt1 | contig 14408 bp, 14 predicted proteins | sample 1674481 | NCBI WGS metagenome assembly OLYB01 (sample SAMEA103958167, study PRJEB25191) | human gut metagenome
CCCGCAGACGGTCTGCACCGCAACCCTGGCGAAGTGTCGTCCGATATCGATCCGGAACTCGCTTTGCGGGAATTCCAGAAGCTCGATTTCGCTACGGCGGCCCAGCTCCTTTCCTTCTGCGAAGAAAACGGTGTCTCCTTGAGCTACGCCGCCGAAGCGCGTGAACGTGCGCTGTTGGCGAGCCGAGGGGTGGCGGGATCCGCCATTGCCTCGTATCTTCAGCGTGTGCTGGATGTAATGCGTGCTTCGGCGACGGCCCCTGTGGAAGCCCCGCGCTCTTCTATGGGCGGGCTGATTGGAGGGGAAGCCGCCAAGCTTCGCGAGCTGGAAGATTTGGGCGCAGGTGTGAACGGTTCTCTTCTTGCTTTGGCAACGCGTAATGCTGTTGCCGTTCTGGAAACGAATGCCACTATGGGTGTTATTGTCGCGGCGCCAACTGCTGGCTCGGCAGGCGTGATCCCCGCCGTGCTTCTTTCCTTGCAGGAAGTGCACGGCTTTAGCGATGCACAGTTGATGGACGCGTTGAAGAATGCGGCTGTTGTGGGCTCGATCATTGCCCGAAACGCTACGGTGGCAGGCGCTGAAGGGGGCTGCCAGGCGGAAATCGGGTCTGCTGCTGCTATGGCAGCGAGTGCCGCCGTTGAGCTTTTGGGCGGCACACCGCGTATGTGCCTTACGGCGGCTGGTTATGCGCTGGCCAACATGCTGGGCCTGGTGTGCGATCCCATCGGCGGATTGGTGGAAGCGCCCTGCCAGAAGCGCAATGCCAGCGCCGCGGTGAATGCGCTTTCTGCGGCTCAGATGGCTCTTGCGGGTATCGAGGGCCTTATTCCGTTCGACGAAGTGGTAGACGCCATGCTGAAGGTGGGCAGAAGCCTTCCTTACGAATTGCGCGAAACCGCGCTGGGCGGAATGGCTGCCTGTCCCTCTTGTGCTAAATTCTGCCGTTAACGGTTCTTGAGATTGAGAGATTTACCGTTTACCGAGAGACTTAATCCGACTGCTTCCACTAATCAACCGTTCGCACGTGACCCTCATTAGCATCGTTGTCATCAAATGAAGCGCAAGCGAAAGGGGCTCGAATGGGACTTCTCGATGGAAAAGTGGCTATCATCACTGGCGGCGGCAAGGGCATTGGCTTCGGTATTGCCAGCGCTTTTGCTGAAGAGGGCGCGAACCTGTGCATCACGGGCCGCAACGAGCAGCGCTTGATCGATGCCGACAAAGCTCAAGGAGCAGTACGGTGCAGACGTTATGCATGTTGCCGCTGAGGGCTCCGACGAAGAAGCGGTAAAGAACGTTATCGCCCAAACCATCGCCCATTTCGGCAAGCTCGATACCGTGGTGAACAACGCTCAGGCATCCAAGTCGGGCGTTATGCTGGTCGACCATAGCAAGGAAGATTTCGACCTGGCAATCAACTCTGGTTTGTACGCTGCATTCTTCTACATGAAGCATGCGTTCCCCGAGCTCAAGAAGACCAAAGGCTCCGTTGTCAACCTTTCCTCCGGTGCCGGCCTGTTCGGCAAGCCCGGTCAGTCCAGCTACGCTGCTGCCAAGGAGGGCATTCGTGGCATGACGCGCGTTGCGGCTACCGAGTGGGGCCCCGACGGCGTACGCGCCAACGTTATCTGCCCGCTGGCCATGACCGAGCAGTTGGCAGCTTGGAAGGAAGAGTACCCCGACACCTTTGCTGCAACCATCAAGGGCATCCCGCTGGGCCGTTTCGGTGATCCTAAGACCGACATCGCCCCTGTTGCCGTGTTCCTGGCGAGCGACATGGCATCCTACGTTTCTGGCGAGACCATTACGATTCAGGGCGGATCTGGTTTGCGCCCGTAGTTTGCGGGGAAGGCGCCGCTCTTCGGAGCGGCGCCTTTTTTGTGCCCTGTTGGCTTTGCTCGTCGAGCAGGCCGGCAGGTGAGCCTCAGCGGGCGCGGGCTCCTGATGGGTGCGGCCCCTAGAGAGCGTGCCCCCGACGAGCGCGGTCCCCGGCGCGCGGGCACGTGCACGCGGCCCCCGGCGTTCGGCCCCTGGCACACGGCCCCCGGCGCGCGAACTCGCTTCGCGTCCTGTGCCCATGCTGCAGTCGCTCTGCCCGAAAGGCGCATGCCGGGCAACTTGCGCGAAGGCTCATACTGGTCGACTAATGCGAACGGCGCAGGCTGACCCCCGTGTTCCTCGTCCTTGCGAGCCGGCTTGTGTAGGGGGCCGCTCTCCTGGCAAGATGTTGCGGAGGTGTGCTCCCGAGCGTTCAGCCATGGCAATATGCCGCTTTGGTGCGTTTCTAAGCGTTCGGCCATGGCAATATATCGTCTTGATGCATTCTCGAGCGTTCAGCTATGGCGGTAAATTGCCGTGGTGTATTCCCGAAAGGGCCACGGACGGCAAAAACGCCTCTTGATGGCAACATATCGCTGGCATGTATTCAAATACAGCTAATTTTGGCAAGATATGCGCTCCATGTATCCAAAAAGCCCTGTAAAACGCCGTTGGGGAATACACTGTGCGAATATCTTGCCACCAAGAGGCGTTATTGCTGTCCGAAACCGTCAAATCATGCATGGCGTGCAAATCTTGCCATTCTCTGGTGATCTCGGCTTTTCGGCGGCGAGGCATCTTCCTTGGAAGGCAGGATACGCCCCCCCCTGCCTCGGCGGTACGGGGGTGGGGCATAAGAAAGGGGACCCGTGTGGGTCCCCTTTCTGTTCTTGCTGGCTTGGTATGAGCCGGCCATCCTGGCTAGATGCGAGCCGAGCTGCCCTGGCTAGATGCGAGTCGATTGGTCCTGACGGCATGGTCGGCTTGCCAGTTGGACATGGATCGGCTAATTCTGGCCAGGCTCGACAACCAGGGTGTCTTCATAAGCGGCGCCGTAGGTGTCAAGCAGGGTCTTTTCGTAGTCTGCGTGGAAGAAGTTTTCCGCGCCGAGGCTCTTCAGATCCTCGTTGATCCAGTTCAGCAGGCTCTCGTTGCCCTTGGAAACAGCAGGAGCGATGGTGTCGGTGTCGCCCAGCTGCTCAATGCCGACAACGTACTCGGGGCCAGCCTGGTTGGCGAAGGCGATAACCTCGGTGTTGTCATTTGCCCAAACAGCATCGGGGTTGTTTTCGAATGCGGTCTTAGCTGCAGCGTAAGTGTCGTACTTCTCGAGCTTGAGGTCCTTGTTGTGCTCGGTGAGGTAGGTCTCGGCGGTGGTGCCGGAGATTACGATTACCGTGCGGTCGCCAATCTGGTCGAGGTCGGTAACAATCTTGTCCTTGTGGGAAACAACGCCCAAGGCAACGTTCATGTAAGGATCGGCGAAGTCGACTGCCTCAGCGCGCTCGGGGGTAACGGTGAAGTTTGCCAGGATAACGTCAACCTTGCCGGTCTGCAGGTATTCAACGCGGTTGGCTGCTTCGGTGGATACCAGCTCAACGTCTACACCGAGGTCCTGGCCAAGGCGGTTTGCCAGCTCGATGTCGTAGCCCTGGTAGTTGCCGTTTTCATCGACGTAGCCGAAGGGGCTCTTGTCGCTGAATACGCCGATGGTGATCTTGCCGCTGTCCTTGATCTGGTCAAGGGTGCGGTAATTTGCGCTCGAGGAATTGTTATTGCCGGAGCAGCCCGTGAGCAAGGCTCCCGCAAGAGCCAAGGCTGCAACAAGCACAGCAACAAGCTTCCAGGTGCGTTTTGTCTGGGTCATGTCTTTCTCCTTACTTCTGCCCTCTTGAGTGCGCGAGGGTTTCTTTGATTGATGGAAGTAAACCGCTTAAATCCTACAAAGTCAATAAGGATTGGGGGAATTAGTCATTTTGCTTTTGTGAATGGCTGGTTATTGCGGAGTTGGGGGCGTAGCTGTATCGCGGGCAATGCGTCGAAAGCGCGCTTCCGCTCTCATCGCCTAGTTGTCGCTGTTGGCCCACCGCTCTCGCCATTTGCCGCCGCTGTTGGTACTCGCCGTTCCCAAGGAGGACGGCGGCTAATCTGCTGCCGCAATGGGAGTCCGTGCGCGGAGCTATGGGGCAGAGCTTTGCGTGCAGGCGTTGTCCGCCAATTGGCCTTCGGGGGAGGAGCGAGGCTGCTCGTTGCGCATAAGGCGATGGCGATCCGTTAAGATTTACCGAGAGACTGTATTGCAGAAACGAAAAAAGCCCCATTCCTGGGGCTCTAACAGTGCGGTGGCCTTCGAGCGGGGCTTCGTTTTAGCCGTGCGACCGGTTTCATGCGCCCGCGCTGGGCATCTGTCAGCGATGGAATCCACGCGACCGCGCCGGGCTTCTGGCAGCGATGGGATCCACGCGCCCGCGCCGAGCCTCTGGTCGCGATGGAATCCACACGCCCGCGCCGGGTTTCCAACCGTTCTGGCCGAAGCGCTCGCTAGGCTTCGTGTTGACGTACGGCGTCGAATTCGAAGGTGTGCAGGAACTTCTGAGCACGCTCGGTTTTGGGGTGTTCGAAGAAGCGCTCGGGGATGTCTTGCTCCACGATTTCGCCTCCATCGAAGAACAGAACGCGATCGGCAACGGCGCGGGCGAACTGCATTTCGTGGGTAACGATAAGCATCGTCTTGCCCTCCCGTGCCAAGCCGAGGATAACGTCTAGCACCTCGCGCACCATTTCAGGGTCGAGTGCGGCGGTAACCTCGTCGAGCAGCAGCACTTCGGGCTCCATGGCCAACGCACGGGCAATGGCAACGCGCTGCTTCTGGCCGCCAGAAAGTTCGCGTGGATAGCTCTTTTCCTTGTCGGTAAGCCCAACGCGCTTCAGAAGGGCGCGTGCCGCTTCTTCGGCCTGCGCCTTAGGGATCTTCTTCACCTTGGTGGGCGCCAGCGTGATGTTGTCGATCACCGTCATATGGGGGAACAGGTCGTAGCTCTGGAACACCATGCCAACCTTCTGGCGAAGCTCGGTGAGGTCCTTTTCGGAGCTGGTGACTTCTTTGCCGTCAACCTTGATGGTGCCGCCCTGAATGGGCTCAAGGGCATTGATGCAACGCAGGAACGTGGACTTGCCGCATCCCGAGGGGCCGATAACCACGATTACCTCGCCGCGCTTAACGGAAAGGCTGATATCTTCCAGAACCACGTTGTCGCCGTAGGCTTTCTTAAGATGCTCAATGGAGAGCAGGGCGGTATCGCTCATTGCTTAGTTCCATTTCTTCTCGAGGTGGTTTGCCAGCATGCTGATGGGCCAGCAAATTACGAAATACAGCAACATAATGGTGCCGTAAATGCCGAATACGGCGTTGGGGGAGGTCATGCGGTTCGCCTCGATGATCTGCTGGCCAACCTTCATCATCTCGATAACACCGATCATCAGCAGCAAGCTGGTTGTTTTGATCATGCGGGTGATGAGATTGATAGATGAGGGGATAAGGCGGCGAATTGCCTGCGGGATGATTACCTGGCGGTAAATCTGCGCCTTGTTCAAGCCCAGTGCCGCAGCGCTTTCATATTGCTGCTTCGGGATGCTGGTAAGGGCGCCGCGAACCAGGTCGCCCATTTCGCCGGTGCCCCAGAACACGAATACGATGATGGAGGAAAGCTCCGCCGAAATATTCAAGCCCATAACGCGCGTGGCGCCGAAGAACACGATGTAGAGCAGCACCAGCTGCGGCATAATGCGCACGATTTCGAGGTACAAACGGGAAATAACCTTGGCAACAGGGTTCTTCCACGTCATGAAGATACCGAACAGCATGCCCAGGATAATGCTGAGCACGACGGAGATCGCGCTGATCTGCACCGCAACCCAAAGGCCCTGCAGAAGGCGGGTGGCGTTTGAGCCCATGAACAGAACATCAAGCCCCAAAGCTTCCATGGCGCAACCTCCTTTCGATGTACGTACCGGCAACGGAAACCGGCACCAGGATAATGAGGTAGAACGCTACGAGCATTACCAGGCATTCGGTGGTTTTGTAGTACAGACCCATCAGGTCTTTTGTGACGAACATGAGGTCCATCAGGCTGATTGCGGAAAACACGCTGGTTTCCTTCAGCAGGAAGATCACGTTGGCGACAAACGAAGGGAAGCTTAGCGAGACTGCCTGTGGAAGCACCACGTAGCGCATGGACTGCAGCTTCGAAAGGCCCAGGCTGATGGCACTTTCGCGCTGGATGGGCTCCACGTTCTCCAAGCCGGCGCGAAACGATTCAGCCATATAGGCGCCACCGTGCAATGCGAGGCCAACCATGCCGCACACTTCCGGCGTGATGGAAAAGCCCATGCGAGGCAGGCCGAAATAGAAGAAGAACAGCTGAATAAGCAATGGCGTATTGCGGAACAGCTCGATGTATACGCGGCAAAGCTGGCGAAGCACAGGGATGCGGAAATGCACGATCATGGCCACAACGAGGCCGATGATGACGGATCCGGCGATGCCGATCCATCCAATGCTCAACGTCAGCCACGCCGCATCCTCATACAGAGGAAGGTATTGCGCCATGGCGTCGAAGTTCAACGCGGGGTCCTTTCTACATTGCAAAACCTATCAGTTTGATAGGATTAAGGGGGATTGTAGAACGATGGCAATGCAAGTCAAGCATTTTCGAGGGCAAGACAGCATGCCTTGGCAAAAAGCCAACAGCTTTACATATTACTGGTTTAAGCGACCATTGTGGCACTCGGCGTGCGCGAATCTCGTATTCGGCGAAGTATGGCGGTTTGCGTTTCGACGGGGTGTTAGACTTCGGTGGTAAAAGCGCGGAGCGAAATCGCGGTCCGCGTGATTTCGCCTTCTGGTGCAGGGTTTGTTGCTGACAATCGGCGCCTGCATGGGGAGTGGGTTCCACGCTACCTGTGCCACATGGACGATCCGAACTCGGTGCCTGCGTTGGGGGATTGCCGTTAGCTGGCGCCTGCGTGGGGCTCGCCGTTAACTGGCGTTTGCGGGTGACCTGGTGACACTCTGCGTTGGGGGCGGTGGGGCTTAAAGCTTGCCGCGATTATGGGAACCCATTGCCCGAAAATGGAAAGGAAGCATATTTTGAGCGAACCGGAAAAGCAGGAGGTCCCTTTTAAGGAAGTGGCGCGAAAATTCGTCAGCTACTACAAACCATTCACATTCCTGTTCGTTGCCGACTTGGTATGCGCAACGTTGCTCGCCGCCATCGATTTGGCTTTCCCCCAAATCCTCAACTTCTTTGTGCGCGATTTCTTCGTTAATGCGCGTGATGCCATCATGGGCGTGCTACCGTGGGTGGCTGCCGGGCTGGTGGCAATGTATGTGGTGCGAAGCCTGTGCCAATACTTCATTTCCTGCTGGGGCCACATCATGGGTGCGCGCATGGAGGCGCGGATGCGCATGGATTTGTTCCGGCAGTATCAGCGCCTAAGCTTTTCGTATTACGACCGCAACAACACGGGCGAAATGATGTCGAAGCTGGTTACCGACCTGTTCGATATTTCAGAGGTGGCCCACCATGGTCCCGAGAACCTCTTTATCGCAACTTTGAAAATCGTTGGCTCATTCACGCTGCTGATGTTCATCAATGTTCCGCTTACGCTGGTGATGCTGGCAGTAACGGCAATCATGGCCACGTACGCGTTTGTTCAGAATTACCGCAAGCGCATAATCTTCCGCCAGAATCGCGTGCGCATGGCGGGTTTGAACGCGCGTTTGCAGGATTCGCTTGGCGGCATTCGCGTGGTGAAGGGTTTTGGCAACGAGCATATCGAGATCGACAAGTTCGGCCACGCCAATGAGGAGTTCATTGAAACGAAGGAGCTTTCGTATCGCTTCATGGGCCAATTCCAAATGGCATCAAGCTTCTTCACGGGCGCGTTGTACACGGCAACTATTGTGGGCGGCGGCCTGTTTGTTGCGCAGGGCATCCTTGATCCTGCCGATATGGTTATGTACGCGCTGTACATTGGCATTTTCATCGCTCCTGTCGAGCTGCTCATCAACTTCACTGAAACGTTCCAGAAGGGATATGCGGGCTTTCGCCGTTTCGTCGAAACGCTTGCCGAACGTCCAGGGGTGGAAAACAAATCGAATGCCATTGATCTTGGTGCCGTGGTTGGCGAAGGGGGTGCTCCGAGCATCAGCTATTCGGACGTTCATTTCTCGTATGTTGACGGCAAGGAAGTGTTGCGTGGCTTAGACCTTGAGGTGCCTGCGGGGTCCACGGTGGCGTTGGTCGGTCCTTCGGGCGGCGGAAAAACAACCACGTGCTCGTTGCTGCCGCGCTTCTACGATGTGTCGTCTGGTTCCGTGAAAATCGACGGTGTTGATGTGCGCGATGCCACGTTGGAGTCGCTTCGTGCGCAAGTGGGCATCGTGCAGCAGGATGTGTATCTGTTTGAGGGCACTATTCGCGAAAACATCCTGTATGGTGATCCGTCCGCTTCCGAGGGGCGGGTTGAATGGGCTGCGCGTCAGGCAAACATCCACGAGTTTATTGCCGGCTTGGAAGATGGCTACGACACGCTTGTGGGCGAGCGCGGCACTCGCCTTTCAGGTGGCCAGAAGCAGCGTATTGCCATCGCGCGCGTTTTCTTGCGCGACCCTCATATTCTGGTGCTGGATGAAGCAACCAGCGCGCTGGACAACGAAAGCGAAGAGCGCGTCCAGGCATCGCTTGAGCGTTTGAGCGAAAACCGCACCACCTTGGTAATCGCGCATCGCCTTTCCACCATTCGCAACGCCGATTTCATTGCCGTGGTGGACGAAGGGCGTGTGGTCGAGGTGGGCACCCATGAAGAGCTGCGGGCTCAAGGCGGCATCTACGATCGCTATTACCGCATGCAGTTCGCGGGCAAGCGGGAAGCGGAGTAGCTTCCGTTTCATCCAGGTGGAATTCTGGCCTTTTGTCCCCTTGGCGTTGCGCATCCATCACAACATCTGTGTTGAGGCGAGGGTGTATGTTGGGTTGGCCGCCCAAAGCTTACTCCCATGATTGTTCGCGGTAATTGTTGGCGCCGCGGAACAATCTGGGTGTACCCTGTGCTTGTTAGATAAGGCAAACTTTCAGGGAAAGGTCCAAGATGATCAGAACCGTAGTTGATATCGACGGCATGATGTGCGGTATGTGCGAATCGCACATCAACGATGCTGTGCGCAACAATTTCAAGGTGAAGAAGGTGTCTTCTTCGCATGGTAAGGGGCGTACGGTGATCGAATCGGAGGCTCCCCTCGATGAAGGCGAGCTGCGCCGCGTGATCGGAGCAACTGGCTATGGGGTGCAACAGGTGACTTCCGAAGAAGCTCAGAAAAGGGGCCTGTTCGGCGGCTTGTTTGGAAAATAGCCCCAATGCATACGGTGGCGTTGTTGCTGCCGCTGCAGTGGCGTTTTGGCAACGGAGCGGCTTCTAGCGAACGTGGCGAAACCCGCATAAGGCATCGCCGCGGTGCCGGATTTTGGAATGGTCCTAACGCACGCGATAGGGCTTGTTGCCCCAATAGAATTTCAGCAGGTGTTTCTTGGGTGCGCCAAGCGTTCCCACCAAATCGAGCGTAGCCACGGCGGCATCGTGCGCGGCATTCGGGCGGCGCAGCGATTCGCCTCCGCTCAGCATGGTTTGAAGCTGGGCTGGATTATCGTGGATTTGCTGCAAGCGCTCAACCAGTTCTTCTGCAGTTTCGGCGGTAACGGCAGCGCCGGCTTTGGTGACCGTAAAGGTGTTGGCGCGTTCCTGGCCGTACGACTTACCCACCAAAACCAAGGGCAAACGTGCGCACAGGCACTCGGTGGTTGCCAGGCCGCCCGACTTTGCCACGATCATGTCGCTTGCTTCCATCAGCTGCGGAATGCGCTCGATGTAGTTGTACACGGAAACGTTCGTGATACCCCGTTCCGCAAAGAACCCTTTCAGCCCATTGGCGTACTCTTCGTCGGCGCCGGCTAGGAAAGCGAAGTGCATGTTGGGGAATTCGGAAAGAAGCGGTACAACCTTGTTCACGATTTCGCGGAATGGGATATAGGGCTGTGAATGGCGAGCGCCAGCCATAACCATGACGATCATCTTATTTTGCGGAAGGCCGAACTGCTTCAGCACTTCAGCGCGATCGATGGGGTCGGTAAAGCCTTTTCGTACGGGAATGCCCGTGACCTTGATGTGGCTTTCGGGAACCTTTCGCGGTATAAGTTCCTTCACCATGGTTTCGTCTGCGGCGCAGAACAGGTCGCAGTCAAGGTGCGGCCACAGGCCCTCGGCACCGTAGTCGGTGGGGATGCACGTTACGGGAAAGGTTTGCCCGGTAACCATTTTTGCGGCAACCGATGCGTTGGCTGCAACGATATGCGTAGCCAAGATGGCGATAGGCTTGCGTTTCTGGATGATTTTGGTGAATGGAGCGAACATGAAAGGCGACCATGCCGAACCGCCGCCCCACAACAGGCGCCCGGTAAAAGTGCGATGCCAGGTGATGTCGTAGAGCCAGTTGAATGAGACGGTTACGTTGGCGGTTTTGTCGCCGTCGAATTTTATATAGCCGTAGTCGAGGATGTCCAGAACAGCGATTTCGGTGTTTTCCGGCAGGGCAGGGTGCTTGCCGCACAGATCTTCAAGGGCTTGGGCGGTTGCCTGCGCGGCGCTGCGATGGCCTGAACCAACAGAGGCGTACGTGATGACAACCAAGGGACGATTCGAGGTTTCGTCACATGTGGTGGTGATCATCGCGCCTCCTTTCGGTTGTGGCTTTGCGCTCTGCGGCAAACCCGAAAGGGATGCGCGCTCTTGTTCCATTTGGCGCGAGACAGTATGCGCCAAATATCAGGGTCTTATTTCGTCTAGTCTATCTAACCAGAAATAAGGCACAAACGGGAGGAACGTTGTTGCAAAAACCGCGGTAAGAGCGTAAGCGGGTGGCTAATCTGCGGGAGTGGGCATTTTAACTCTTGCGGAAAAATTGATCGTTGCGTATACTTCTATGGCGCTTGTTTTTAGCGTCGGGAGTGCCAACGTGGCTCAGTTGGTAGAGCAACGCATTCGTAATGCGTGGGTCGCCGGTTCGAGTCCGGCCGTTGGCTCCATCGAATTTGCAGGTCAGTCGTTTACGCGGCTGGCCTTTTTTTGTTTTTCTTGACCCGAATAGCCAGCTCGGAAAGGTGAGAATATAGGGACAGATACCGTTTCCCCGCTCAGCAAACAGGGCCTAGCTTGTGTTGAGATTCGCTAGCTAGGCCCTGTCTTTTTTGCGCCATGGCCAAGCAGGAAAACAGTGCCTGTCCCAATATTCCCGCTTTCTTCGCGGCGGGGCTTTTGAAGGCTCGCGTTTCTCGCCGTTCCTTTTGCTAGATTTTGATACTGTTGGGAAGAATCAAAATAAGCATGCTTGATTTAGCATTATTTAAATAACGGCTGCGCTTGTGCGGCCGCTCGTGAAGAAGGATGGCTTTCGTGACAGAGGGTTCAGCGCGCACAAAACTCGCAACGGTCGCATTGATTATCGTGGGTTTTGCCTTGGGTTTTGCAGAGTTCATCGTTATCGGCATCACGCCCGATATTGCCGAAGAATATGGCATCTCTCTTGCTTCTGCTGGCAATCTGGTGGGCTTCTTTGCTATTTCCTATGCGGTGTCAACGCCGATCATTGTGCTTTCTACTGGGCGTTTTCGCAGGTTTCCCCTGTTCGTGACGTTCCTTGCGGTGTTCAATGCAGGCAACCTCCTGGCCATTGCGGCTCCTACGTATGAAACGCTGTTGGTGGCCCGTGTGCTAACTGCGGTGGTTTCAGGCGTGCTGCTGTCCACGGTAATGACGTTCATTAACGACATCGTTTCTCGCGAGCAGTCGGCACGCATTATCTCGTTTGTTTACGCGGGTTTTTCGGTTGCCAGCGTTTTGGGCACGCCTGTTGGCACGCTGCTTGCCGATGCGTTTGGCATTAAGTCGGCGTTTATGGCGGTAGAAGCCGTGGCGCTTATTGTTACGGTGCTGCTGCTGATTTCTGTGCCGCGCTCCGGTTCCACCGACGTTTCTTCTCGTGTGCGTGATCAGCTGGTGATTTTGAAGGATCGCCGCATTTTATTGGTGCTCATCATGAAGGGATTCGGCATGGCGGCAACGTACGTGTTCTACGTGTACGTAACGCCTACCTTGGAAGATGGCGTGGGCCTTTCGGTGTGGATGGTAAGTATCGTGCTGTTCTTCTATGGAGCCGCAACGATCGTTTCCAATCTGGGTAGCGGCTCCATCGCTCAGCATTACGGCTTGGCGAAAATGCCCCTCATGTTCGGTTTGCAGGCCCTTGTGCTTCTGCTGCTTGGCCCCAGCCTTGCTTCGGGTAATACCGCACTTGCCGTGATTAACGTGGTTCTTACGGGTGTGTTTATCTACCACATGAATGCCCCGCTGCAAACGTTCTTGCTGCAAACTTCAGCCAAGGATTATCCGAAGGCGCTTACCCTTGCGTCTGCCGTTATGCCCACTTCTTCCGATTTGGGAATCGCTACGGGATCGTTCCTTGGCGGTGTGGTGGCTTCGGGCCCTGGCTTTGTGTGGGCGGGACCGGTGGGTGCCCTGTTCGCAGTTGTTGCCGTTGTTGCTGCCGTGCTGATTTTGCAGCCGGAAAACCGCAAGCGCGAAACCGCACGGTAAAAAAGCACCGCGAAAGAGCACTGCCTGTGCGCGAAAGCGGCCGATCCATGGGGTCTGCCGCGTAAAATGCCATAGCGAACCGTGAAGGGCTGCCTCGATGCCGCATCGAACCCTGTTTTCAGTACGGGAAACAGGGGTGTATGCTGGCGTCAGGCAGCCCTTTTGTACTTCGCGGGGTCGGCCGCAGTGAACCTGCGGTTTGGCGCAGTGAGCGTTCCTGATAAAGAGCGTTCCTAGTACAGGAAGCCGAGCTTCTTCGCTTCGTGGGTAAGCTCGTCGCGGAAATCGGGATGCGCGATGCTGATAAGGCGCTGCGCGCGGGTGGGGATGTCGGCCCAGCGCAGGTCGACCACACCATATTCGGTTGCGATGAAATGCACATCGTTGCGCAGGCTGGTTATGGCACTGCCTGATGCCAAAGTGGGCACGATTTTCGAAACGGGACCGTTCTTGGTGTGCGCCACGCTTGTTACAGCGATAAAGCCACGACCTCCCTTTGAGTTTTTCACACCTCGCACGAAGTCGAACTGTCCGCCGCTTGCGGAGTACTGACGTGCGCCGATGCTTTCAGCGCACACTTGCCCGGTAAGGTCGATGCTTACGGCGGTGTTCACTGAAACCAGGTTGTCGTTCCTAGCGATGAAGGCGGGATTGCATACCATTTCGTAGGAGGAATAGTACATGCTGGGGTTTTCGTGGATGAAGTCGTACAGACGCTGCGTGCCAGTCGAATAACCAGCAACTGAAACGCCTGGCATGAAGTTCTTTCGTGAGTTGTCGATGACGCCCTTTTGCTGCAGCTCGACAAAGGCATCCGAGAACATCTCGGTGAAGCAGCCCAGATGCTGCTTGCTTTCCAAGCCTGCGGCGATAGCGTTGATGATGCCGCCGATGCCCAACTGAATGGTGTCGCCATCATTTACGCGATCAACGATGAATTCTGCAACTTTGGCCTCTTCGGGTGTTGGTGCGGGCACCTGCACGTCTTCGAGTTGCTCTTCTTGCAGCACGAAGGCGTCGATGGCGCTCACGTGGTAGTTGTGCGAATCACCGAATACGCGGGGAAGGTGCGGGTTGATCTGCGCAATTATATGTTTTGCGCCACGCAATGCGCCTTGTTCGAACCCTAAGGGGCCGATATTGCAATTGCCTTGAGCGTCGGGCGGCGTCATTTGGACTACGGCGTAGTCGAGCCCAACTTCTTCCAGCATGCGATTGGTGTCCGAGAAATGGACGGGAATGTGCGCAACGCACTTTGACCCGTTGGCAAAGCCGGTGCGCTCGTTGGGTCCGGCGAAGTAGGTGTGGTAGCGGAACTGCTCGGGGGTTACATCGAGTCCCGCGAAGGTGATGTCGCCGTTCATCCAGTTGCCGTATAGGTCGATGCCGGTTAACGCTCCTTCTACAACCCTGCTAATCAGCGCATTGATGATGGTGGTTGGTACGTGGAGGCCGCCCGTATAGATTTTCTGGTTGCCGGTTAGATGCTGCTCGAATACCTGGTTTACGGTTATTTTCTTACGCTCGTATTCATCCTGCCAGTCCATGGTCCCTCCTGGTAGTTCCTTTTTTTGCTTGGGCGGAAAGGCCCAAGGCCCCTGAATATAAGAAAACGATTCCGTCTTTTGTGATCGTCACGATCTCTCCCGGCTCCACATCACGTACAAACTCTGCACCGATCGTCTCCAGTGCGCAGGTTTCAGATGTAATAATATAAGAGTTGTCACGTTTGCCGATACATAATGGCTTGAATCCATATGGATCGCGGGCACCGATCAATTTTCTCGGACTCATGACAACGATAGAATACGCACCTTTCATTTTTGCGGCAGCGCGCTGTACGGCTTCCTCAACGGTACCGACTTTCAAACGCTCTCTTG
>OLYB01002101.1_pt1 | contig 14345 bp, 9 predicted proteins | sample 1674481 | NCBI WGS metagenome assembly OLYB01 (sample SAMEA103958167, study PRJEB25191) | human gut metagenome
TGTAGGTGAACTGGTTCGGTTTGGCATTTTCAATACCTGCCGCTGCAAGCAACTCTGAGGCTGTTCCCTGCCAGTTTCCGACACTTTCGATGTACTTCGCCGCTTTCCACAAGTAGTCCGGCACAGCCTTGATCTCTCGTTCCTCTGCGGTTTCTTCATCTTCCAAAGTCCAGATGCAATTTTCTTCCCGCAAATGCAGCGTTCTATCGTCCATATCGCGTCCGGTAAGCAAAATGTCAGCAGTTTGGCTCATTCGCTTGCGCTGCATGACCCAGCTGGTATCGGCTACGCCCATAAGCCCTGTGGAGCCGGAAATCTGATCAAATGGGTCGGATGCAGTTTGCTTGCGCAAGTGGTGAATCAGCAAAATACAGATGCCATACTTGTCAGCAAGCTTTTTCAATGCACCTGCCTCCTTATAGTCGTTCGCATACATTCCACCGTTTCCGTCGCTTAGACGCACTTTTTGAAGTGTATCGATAACGATTAGACCAACATCGTGATATGTGTGGACAAGTGCCTCAACTTGTTCCTCCAATCCCTGCCCAATACTCGGACATTCGGTTTGCAGAATCAGCCGTTCTGGGGCATCGCCGCCGTCGATAAGCTGGAAAATGCGATTTTGCAGACGGTTAAATGTATCTTCCAACGAGAAATAAATCACGGTGCATGGCTCTATTTCTCGATTCCAGACAGGATTGCCCTGCGCAATCTGTAAGCAGAGCCACAGCGTCAGCCAACTTTTGCCTGCCTTGCTGGGACCGGCAAACAGCGCCAATCCGGCAGGGAGCAGACCGGGAATGATCCACTTGACCGGCGGCAGTGGCGTGGAGAGGAGTTCTTCTGCGGTGATTGCTTTCGGAAGTTTTGTAAAAGTCATTTGCATCATCCTTTCAATTTCAAGATATATACATTATCTCATATTATCGTGATTTTGTGTGTAGTAAGTTTTACTCTCCAGTAGTAAGTTGTACGGCTCGCGCCGCCCCACAGCCCCACAAGCGCGCCAAACGGCGGTTTTGCGGGTGATGTCGCGTCCGTGTGCGATGCGGAGCTGCCGCCCCACACGGGGCTTGTTTGGGCGAGATGTTGGAGTGAATCAGATTTGATTCACTTTTTCGGTTTTATCACCCCAAAGTGAATCAGTTCTGATTCACTTCGGCGGTCCGCGTGCGTATTTCGCACAGTTCGTCTGTTTTGCGTTTGTCATAGGCTCACACCCTTTCTGAATTCGCAGCGTTGTTTTGTGTAACCCTCTTGAATACACTTTTCGGGAGAGAAAAAAGAGCCCGGAGGACCTTACCGATTTCGGTAAGGCCCTCCGGGCTCTTTATATATTTTCTCTGTTTTATCCGGGCGTAAGGGTACACTTTCCCCGCAAATCTTGATGTAAATTCAATAAAAATCAAATAATACGCATGTTAGCGTTAGTTACACGGTTATGTAAATAATAAAAATAAATAAAAGAAACCGTGTGCATCAAAATAATGCTGAAGAAAAATGTCTAATTTGCCGCTCGCCCCCAGACTTGGGAACATAACAGGCAAGCCGCTGACGACGACCGTACACTGACTCTGCAAGGATCTTACTTCTTACAACCCCTGCGCGGTCACCCCATCTGAAGCTGTGGGGCATCTGGAGTATCATTATGTTCTCTCCCTGCCGTGGGTTAAGGTCTGCCTTGACCTTGCTGTGCGCCCCATCGGGAAAGTAAAGTACCTGTTATGCTGTGTATTCAGTTGTAAAGGTGCTGTTGTACAGAACAAATCTGTAAGTTTAATATACGCCGACAATTAGCAGTCTGTCAATGGCAAGTGCTAATTATTTACAGCGCATTCACAATTTGAGATGATAATCCACCGGTGGCGGATCGATGTAAATGATAACAACGCTTATCTTTTCCACGGCCCCCCATGTGGTGTTTCACTAAGTGCCGCGCGTAGCAAATATGACGTCTATATCAGGTGCGGAGGCACCATACAGCACAAATTCAACCTTGAGGATATTTAACAGAATCTTATAAGAAAGCAACAGCCGTCGGTATCGTGTGATACCGGCGGCTTTAGTGTTTGCGTTTCCACAGCAGATATTGTTCGTATTTTTTCAGTTCCCGGCGCTCGCTCTCGGTAAATTTTGCTTGGTGCAGGCGGCGGGTGTAATCCGGGTCGTAATCGGCAAGACCCAGCAGATAGTCCGCTGACACGCCGTACATTTTGCAGATCTGCACCAGAATCTCATTGGACGGTGCGCTGGCATTGCGCTCCCAACTGCGCACAGTATATACAGACACGCTTAATTTTTCTGCAAGTTCTGCCTGCGTTTCGTCATTATCGCCACGAATTGCCGCCAGGCGTTCACCAATCATTTCTATCACCCCACTTATTATTGTACAAGATTCATATGATGCGAAAAGAAAAGCTGTATGATTCTTGCAACGTGGCGTCATAAGTGGTATTATTTTTATTATATATAGTAAAATGTGACAAGATTCTTAGCACTTTTCAGCGAGGTGTCCCATGAAACTCATCGACAACCTGAGCGAAAAATTGGTGGATGATCTGCGCGTGACGATGCAGCGCGACAGCCGCGTTTCCATTGCGGCAGCGTGCTTTTCGGTCTATGCGTATGAGGAGCTGAAAGCCCAGCTGGAAAACATCGACGAACTGCGCTTTCTGTTCACCTCCCCGACTTTTTTGCAGGAAAAGACCGCCAAGGCACGGCGGGAGTTCTACATTCCCCGCCGCAACCGCGAAAAAGCCCTGCACGGCAGCGAATTTGAGATACGGCTGCGCAATGATTTCAGCCAGAAAGCTATCTCCCGCGAATGTGCCGACTGGATCCGCCGCAAGGTCTGCTTCAAATCCAACCAAACCGCCGAGGGCATCCCCAATTTTATGACCATCGACAGCGCCGAACCGGTGGCGTATGCTCCGGTCAATGGCTTTACCCGCGCCGACTTGGGCTGTGAGCGCGGCAACAGCCTGTTTACCATGATCAACCGCATTGATGCGCCCCAAAGCACGCAATATCTGGAGCTGTTCAACACGATCTGGAACGACAAGCAGCGCCTGCAGGATGTCACCGACACCGTGCTGGAAAGCATCACCACCGCCTATCAGGAAAACAGCCCGGAGTTTCTCTACTTTTTTGCGCTGTACAATATTTTCGGGGATTTTCTCGAGCACGTCAGCGAGGACGACCTGCCCAGCGACGCCAACGGCTTTAAGGAAAGCATCGTCTGGAACAAGCTGTATACCTTCCAGAAGGATGCCGCCCTTGCCATCATCAGCAAGCTGGAGCAGTTCAACGGCTGCATTCTGGCAGACAGTGTTGGTCTGGGCAAGACCTTTACCGCGCTGGCGGTCATCAAGTACTACGAAAACCGCAACCTGCGCGTCCTCGTTCTCTGCCCCAAAAAGCTGTCGGACAACTGGATAACCTACAAGGCGAATTACCGCAACAACCCATTGGCAGGGGACCGCTTACGCTATGATGTGCTGTACCACACCGATTTAAGCCGCGAGCAGGGGTTTTCCGGCGAAACTGATTTGAGCAAGCTGAACTGGGCAGCCTACGACCTTGTTGTGATTGACGAAAGCCACAACTTCCGCAACGGCGGCGATGTGGACGACGACGGCAAGTCCAACCGCTACACAAAGCTGATGAACAAGGTCATCCGCCCCGGTGCGCGTACCCGCGTGCTGATGCTTTCCGCCACGCCGGTCAACAACCGCTTTTATGACCTGCGCAACCAGCTGGCGCTGGCGTATGAGGGCAACAGCAGCGCGTGGAAGGACAAGCTGGACACCAACCGCAGCGTGGAGGAGATCTTCCGCTCGGCACAAAAGCAGTTTAACGCATGGAGCAAGCTCGCCCCCAGCCAGCGCACAACCGAGCAGCTGATGCGTATGCTGGACTTCGACTTTTTTGAGATTCTGGATGCCGTGACCATTGCACGCTCCCGCCAGCACATTGAAAAATATTATAACATCGAGGAAATCGGCAATTTTCCCACCCGGCTGCCGCCCGTAACCAAGCAGCCGCCGCTGACCGATTTGAACAACGCCATCACCTACGATGAAATTTACGAGCTGATTTTAAGCCTGACATTAAGCATCTACACGCCGTCCAATTATATTCTGCCCAGCCGGCTGAAAAAATACGCCGACCTGAACCATGAGGGCAAAAACAGCCTGACGCAGGCAGGGCGTGAGGAGGGCATCCGCCGCCTGATGAGCATCAACCTGCTCAAGCGACTGGAAAGCTCGGTACATTCGTTTCGGCTGACCCTGCAGCGCATCCGGGATATGATTGCCGCCACGCTGGACACGATCCACACCTACGACCCCCACAAAATCATTGAGTTGAAGGACCTGACCGGGGCGGCGGATTTTGATGCCGACGATATGGAAAGCGACCTGTTCACGGTGGGGCGCAAGGTAAAAATCGCACTGGAGGATATGGACTATCTGACATGGCAGCGCGATTTGCAGACCGATTTTGAAACACTGGCGCTTTTGCTGGGTATGGTTGCGGACATCACGCCCGGGCATGACAGCAAGCTGCAAACGCTGCTGCAAACCCTTGCCGAAAAGCAGCGCGAGCCGCTGAACAAGGACAACCGCAAGGTACTGATTTTTACGGCGTTCTCCGACACGGCACAGTATCTGTATGAGCAGGTCGGCGCGTATATGCTGCGCAGCTTCGGGCTGCACACGGCGCTGGTGACCGGCTCGGTGGAGGGGCGCAGCACGGTACCGAAATTCAAAGCCGACCTCAACAATGTGCTGACCTGTTTTTCGCCCGTTTCCAAGGACCGCGCCGCGCTGATGCCAGACGGTCCCGACATTGACATTCTGATTGCCACTGACTGCATCAGCGAGGGTCAAAATTTGCAGGACTGCGACTGCGTCATCAACTATGACATCCACTGGAACCCCGTGCGGCTGGTGCAGCGGTTCGGGCGTATTGACCGTATCGGCAGCCGGAATGTCGTTATCCAAATGATAAACTTCTGGCCTGACGTGCAGCTGGACGCCTACATCGACCTGCGCGCCCGCGTAGAAACCCGCATGAAGGCGCTGGTGCTTTCCAGCACGGGCGATGACAACCCCTTAAGCCCAGAGGAAAAGGGCGATCTGGAATACCGGCGCGAGCAGCTGCAGCGCCTGCGCACCGAGGTCGTGGACCTTGAGGATATGCGCGGCGGCGTTTCCATTACCGACTTGGGGCTGAACGAGTTCCGCATGGAATTGCTGGAATACGCCAAGCATCACCCCGAGCTGGAAACCTGCCCGGGCGGCATCAGCGCAGTAGCAGCCGCCACGCCGGACGCACCGCCGGGCGTGGTGTTTGTGCTGAAAAATGTACATAACGAGGTCAATATCAATGACCGCAACCGCCTGCACCCGTATTATCTGGTTTATCTGGACGAGGACGGTGTGACCCTGCACAGCCACCTTTGCCCCAAGGATATACTGGACGCCATGCGTCAGCTTTGCCGCGGGCAAAAGCAGCCCGACAAGGCTTTGTGCCGGGCGTTCAATGCCGAAACCGACGACGGGCGCAAAATGCAGAAATACTCTGATCTGCTGGAGGACGCCGTGCTTTCCATCGTGGACGCCAAGGCGGACAGCGATCTGGACAGCCTGTTCCGGGCGGGCGGCACGACCGCCCTGCTGGACAAGGTTTCCGGGCTGGACGATTTTGAACTCATCTGCTTTGTCGTGGTAAGGGAGGGCGCGTCATGCTGAACCTGCCCGCCTCGGCGGCGTTTGAGCGCCGCATCCCCAAGCAGAAATTTTACGCAAACCTGACCGTCACGCCGGAGCTGCGCCGCTGCTTTACCGAGCAGATCGAGAGCATCACATGGGCGGACAAATTAGCGCCGCAGACGATGAACCTTGCCGCCGGGCAGCGGGTGCAGGAGATTGAAGTATTCCGCATCCGGCTGGCGGGCGACACGCTGGACGGCAAGGTGACCGAGCTGATGGACAAGCAGATACCGTACCATATTCTGTTTGTGCTGACGCGCCCCGACGGGATGCTTCGCTTGCTGATGAACTACAAGGAAGCCGCGCCCGGAGGCGGCTTTACCCTGCGGCAGCGCTGCGCCACCGGCTGGCTTGCGCCCGACACGGTCTGCCTGCCCCTGCTGGCGGCGGATATGGACGCCCTGTACGAGGGCTTTGTGCGGTATATCGCCGGGGACAGCCTGCAAAGCGCCGCCGGGGAGGATCTGGCACAAAGCGTGCAGCGCACCGAGATGCTGAACAAATTACAGCGACAGATCGACCAACTGACGGCAAAAATGAAACGTGAAAAGCAACTGCCCCGCCAACTGGAGCTGCGGCGGCAAATCAAAAAATTACAACAGGAGATCGAGCAATGGACAAAGTAAAAATGACGACCCCTGACGGTGTGACCGAAAATATTGAAAAGCTGGCGGCGCTGTTTCCTGCCGCCGTGACCGAGATGCGCGGCGAGGACGGCACCCTGCGCAAGGGCATTGATTTTGAAAAGCTGCGCCAGCTGTTGAGCCGCGATATTGTGGAAGGCGGCGAGCGGTATGAGTTCAGCTGGGTGGGCAAAAAGGCAGCGATGGCGGAAGCCGCCCGCCCCACCACCGAAACGCTGCGCCCGGTCAAAGCCGACAGCCGCAACTGGGACACCACCGAGAACCTGTACATTGAGGGCGACAATCTGGCAGCGCTGAAAATTTTGCAGGAGAGCTATCTCGGCAAGGTGAAGATGATTTACATCGACCCGCCGTACAATACGGGGAATGATTTTATCTATGCCGATGATTTTATGCGCACGCAGGATGAAGAAAACGAACAGATGGGGATGTTTGACGAGGAAGAAAACCATTTGTTCAAGAATACCGACAGTAATGGGCGGTTTCATTCGGATTGGTGTTCGATGATATATTCCAGACTAATGCTTGCTAGGAATTTGTTGACATCAGACGGTGCAATTTTCATTAGCATAGACGACAATGAGCAAGAGAACCTCAAGAAAATATGCGATGAAGTTTTCGGTGCCACTAATTATGTTGCTACATTTCCTTGGAGAAAAAGAACTGCAAAATCCGATGTTCCATTCGGTGTTTCACAAGACTATGAATGGGTTATCTGTTATGCAAAATCGGAAAATTTCATTGCAAGTGTAACCGGTAAAGAGCGAAAATATTATGAAACTCCTGATTTTCCGAATAGACCTTGGCGAGTTCACGATTTGACAAAGCAGACTTCTGCGAGCGAAAGACCAAATAGCTATTTTACTATCGTAAATCCTAAAAATGGAAAACAATATCCTGCCAATCCAAATGCAACATGGCGAATCACTAAAGAGACCCTTGACGATTATTTGGCACAGCACAGAATCGTTTTTCCTGGTGATTATGATTTTTTAAGGATTTCAAAACCTGTTTTACGCTATTGGAAAGAGGACGATATAGCAAAAGCTGGTGAAAATTTTGGCCGTATTGCTGTAAGTACAAAGCTAAATGATGATATCGGAATGTCGCAGGATGGAACCAAAGAAATAACTAACATATTCAATGGTAAAATATTTTCTTTTCCAAAGCCATCTTCACTTATCAAATTTCTCGCAAGTATCCATACGAGTAACAACGACATCATCCTCGACTTCTTCTCCGGCTCTGCCACCACCGCCCACGCTGTCATGCAGCTGAACGCCGAGGACGGCGGTCACCGCAAATTTATCATGGTGCAGCTACCCGAACCCTGCGATGAAAAATCCGAAGCGTACAAGGCGGGATACAAAAACATCTGCGAAATCGGCAAGGAGCGCATCCGCCGCGCCGGAGATGCAATTCTTAAAGAAAACGATTGCTGGAAAAGTGTTCCTCTTAACCGCAATGATGGTTCTAAAGTTGGTGACTATACTCCTGCTAAAATCGTCAACACTGTCAATACCAATAAAGGCCCTGTCGAGATGGTAGATATAAGCAAAGACCTTTCAAAACTCGACATCGGCTTCCGCGTGTTCCGCGTAGATTCCTCCAATATGCGGGATGTCTACTATAAGCCGGAGGAATTTACCCAGACCATGCTGGGCGAAGCCGTCAGCAACATCAAGCCCGACCGCACCGACCTTGACCTGCTGTACGCCTGCCTGCTGGGCTGCAGCGTACCCATCCACCTGCCCCACACCACAACCACCGTGGACGGCTGCACGATCCACAACGTGGACAACGGCGCCCTGATGGCCTGCTTTGACGAGCATATCCCCCACAGCGTCATCCGCGCTATGGCTGCCGAGGCACCGCTGCAGGTCATCTTCCGCGACAGCGCCTTTGCCGCCGATGCGGACAAAATCAATGTGACCGAGATTTTCAAGAACCTCTCCCCCGATACAAAGGTCAGGGTGATATGATGAAGCTGCAATTCAAATACCAGCCGTTTCAGGCACAGGCGGCGGATGCCGTCTGCGATGTGTTTGCCGGGCAGCCCTTTTGCACCACGACCTACCGCATCGACCTTGGCGATACCGCTAACCTGCAGCAGTCCTTTGACTTGACCGAGGTGGGCTTTCGCAACCAGCCCCTTGTACCCGCACTGACCCGCGCGCGCCTGCTGCAAAATGTAAAGGCTGTGCAGCGCCGTAACGGGCTGGCACCCTCGGACGCGCTGACCGGGCCGGGCATCAACCTTTCTATTGAAATGGAAACCGGCACTGGCAAGACCTATACCTACGTCAAAACCATGTACGAGTTGAACAAGCGCTACGGCTGGAGCAAGTTTATCGTTGTGGTGCCGTCGGTTGCCATACGCGAGGGCGTGTACAAGTCCCTGCAAACCACGCAGGAGCATTTTGCCGCCGAGTACGGCAAAAAGATACGCTTTTTCACCTACACCTCGGACGATCTGCCGGAGGTTGACCGCTTTGCGTCCGACAGTGCCATCAATGTGATGATCATCAATATGCAGGCGTTCAACTCCGGCAAAAACCAGCGCATTATTGACAAAGCGCTGGATTCCTTCCGCAGCCGCCGACCGATTGACATCATTGCCAAAACCAACCCTATCCTGATTATTGACGAGCCGCAAAGCGTTGAGGGCAAGCAAACCAAAGAGAGCCTGAAAAAGTTCAACCCGCTGTTCACGCTGCGCTACTCTGCCACCCACCGCGAAGCCTATGATATGATCTACCGTCTGGACGCGATGGACGCCTACAACCAGCACCTTGTCAAGCGCATTGCCGCGCTGGGCGTTACGCTGACCGGCTCCACCGCCACCAACGGCTATGTGTATGTAGAGGGCATTGACCTGTACAAAAACAAAGCCCCCACCGCACGGCTGGGGTTTGAGGTCAAGGGCGCGGGCGGCACTCGCACCGTGGTCAAAAAAGTGCAGGGCGGCGACGATTTGTTTGCGCTGTCCGGCGGCTTGCAGGAATACGCCGACCGCTTTGTCATTTTGCAGGACGGCATTGACGGGCGGGATAACTCGGTCACCTTTTTGAACGGGCTGAAGCTTTACGCCGGGCAGATACACGGCAACGCCCAGATGGTGGAATTGCAGCGCCGCGTACAGATACGCGAAACCATACGTACCCACCTGCAGCGCGAACGCGAGCTGTACCCCCGCGGCATCAAGGTGCTGAGCCTGTTTTTTATCGACAAGGTGGACAAGTACCGCGTCTACGATACCGACAGCGATGATGGGCGCAACGGCGAATACGCCAAAATGTTTGAGGAGGAATACACCGCACTGGTAAGTGAAATGCAGCGCGAGCTGGGCGATGACGCCTATTGGGCGTACCTGAACCGTATGGACGCCCACAGCAGCCATCAGGGGTATTTTTCCATCGACAAGAAAAAGGGCAAAAAAGCCCGCTTTGTGGAGGGCAAGGTTGACCGCAAGACCCAAACCAGCGACGACACCGACGCCTACGACCTGATTATGCGCGACAAGGAACGACTGCTGAGCCTGGACGAGCCGGTGCGGTTTATCTTCTCGCACTCTGCCCTGCGCGAGGGCTGGGACAACCCGAATGTGTTCCAGATCTGCACGCTGAAAACGCAGGGGGAATCGGAAATCCGCAGCCGTCAGGAAATCGGGCGCGGTCTGCGCCTGTGCGTCAACCAGAACGGCGAGCGCATGGACGAAAGCGTGTTGGGCAGCGAGGTGCAGGAGCTGAACAAGCTGACGCTGATCACCGATATGGCGTTCGGCAAATTTGCCACCGCCCTGCAGGAGGGGCTGGCCGAGTCGATGTCCACACGCCCGCGCGCCGTGGATGCCGGGTTGTTTGCGGGGCAGATCCTGACCGATGCCAACGGCGCACAGGTAACAATCACGCCGGCACTTGCCACGGCGATCTATGAGGATTTGGTGCAGCAGGGCTATGTACACCGCGGCGCACTGACTGATAAATACTACGCTGCCAAGGACGCCGGCACCGTGCAGGTGGCAGAGGAAGTACAGGGCTGCGAGGGCGCTGTGATGCAGGTTTTGAGCAGCATCTACGCCCCCCGCGCCCTGCGCCCGGAGAACGCCCACGACAACAATGTGCAAGCCAAAGTGGACGAGCAGAAGCTGCATGACCGCGAATTTGCCAAGCTGTGGCAGCGCATCAACCGCAAAACCTTTTACACCGTTTCCTTTGACACGCAGGAGCTGATCGACCGTTCGGTGCGGGCGCTGGACGCCCACCTGAATATTTCCAAGGTGTATGTCAAAACCGAATACGGCGAGCAGACCGCCAGGCTGACCTCCCGCGAGCAGCTGGAGCAGGGGCAGGCGTTTGTCAAAAGACACAACGATCAGGACGCCGCTGACCGCGTGGCACTGGGCAATGTGCGCTACGACCTTGTGGGCAAGCTGGTGGAGGAAACCGGCTTGACCCGCGCCACGATTGCCGCCATTTTGCAGGGCATTGCCCCGCTTGTGTTTGCCCAATATAAGCTGAACCCGGAGGATTTTATCATCAAGGCGGGGAAAATCATCAACAACCAAAAGGCGGATATGATCATTGAGCATATCACCTACAACAAGCTGGAGGAATCGTACAGCGCCGACATCTTTATGCTGGCAAACCTGCACGGCAGACAGGGCGTAAACGCCATGCCCGCTGACCGCAGCCTGTACAATTATGTGATTTACGATTCCGACAACGAGCGCCGCTTTGCCCACGAGCTGGATGTTTGCGACAAAATTGCCGTGTATGTCAAGCTGCCCGGCAGTTTTTTCATCAGCACGCCGGTAGGCAAGTACAACCCAGACTGGGCGATTGCCTTCCACGAAGGAACGGTCAAGCATATCTATTTTATTGCCGAAACCAAAGGCACGACCCTGCTTGACCGCAATGAGCTGCGCGGCGTTGAGGACCTAAAGATCCAATGCGCCAAAGCCCACTTTGCCGCCATCAGCAACGACAGCGTCGTCTACGATGTGGTGGACAGCTACGATAAGCTGATGCAGGTGGTTATGGAATAAGCGGTAAGAAGTTTTGCAAGAAAAATTGCATTTGGTTGCCTTATCGTATATAATTGATGAAAAAGCGAAAGGCGGTTTTGTATATGGCACCAATTACTCGTGAACAGGCATTGGAAAATGCTTTGGCTTCTTCGCGTATCGAGGGGTATGAAGTCACCGAACAGACCCGCGCCGACTGCCGCCGCCTGATGGACGGCAAAGTAGATGCCCGCACCTTGGCTGCCGAAATTCTGGCACGGCGCAGGGCGCAGCGAGGGTAAATGCCATGGCAAACTATGCAGTGAATTCTTTGCAGGATGGGTGCTATCCTGGCACGGCTGTTTTAACAAATCTATTGGACATTCATAATCAAACGGATTTGGACGCAGTGGAAGGTACGATCGTTCCGGCTAAGGCTGCTTTATGGGAAGAAAAACCTTTAGCAGAAAGTTTCGATTTTGCGCATTACTGTGCGATTCATCGCTTTTTGTTTGAAGATTTATACGAATGGGCGGGCAAGCCGCGCACTGTGGATATTTCAAAGAAAGGCACACAGTTTTGCCCCGCTGCGCAAATTGAAAGCACCGCGAAAGCCATCTTTGCCAGATTAAAAAAGCAGAATTTTCTTGTAGGCTTAGACAGAGCGCACTTCATTTCTGCCATAGTAGACTTTTACGAGCGAACGAATGAGCTTCACCCATTCCGAGAGGGCAACGGCAGAACCCAGCGTGTTTTTCTTTCGCAGCTTGCCCACCATGCGGGATATGTCATTGATTTTGCCTGTGTTGACCCGGATGATTTAATGATTGCCACAATTCAGGCTGCAGGCGGCGTGGATGATTTTTTGATGGTTCTGTTTGATGAGATGGTTGTCTAATGAGTATAGAATTTGGAAAATATACTTTTTCAATGTCAAAACAAGGAAGACGCGTATATGAATATAAATTGGACACAACCAATAACAGTATATGAACTGATTGCAATTGCACTGTCTACAATTGCATTAATCATTCCACTTATAAAATACATTTATAATCATTTTATTAAAAAGCTAAAAGTTGATTTCCTGCCTTCTGGTATGATTACACTATTTCACAACAGGAGCGGATCGTACATTTCCCTTGGAGGTGTCTATGAGGTAAAGAACAAGTCGACAACAATCAAGGAAATTACAGCTAGGGTTATCCGTCAGTCAGATAATGCAACTCTTTCTCTGATATGGTCAACCTTTCCTTCTCCTATTTGTCGCAGAGTTGCAGGAAATTTTGAAACTTCTTTTGAAACTGCACATCCCTTTAAAGTAGAAGCGGATACATTGGCACCTGCATTTGTAGAATTTGTGGATAAATGCGCTAATATGGATGAAGTATCCAATAACATTTTATATCCGGTTGTGTGTGCAACGATGCCAATATTTTCTCAGCCAAATGCAACCTTGCCTATTGTCGATGGCGCGGTACGCGCACTGCCTGAATATGCTTTAGCAAAAATCGCATTAAACGATCATTTCTTTTGGAAGGCCGACGAATATGAAATGGTTATAACAACAATTCATAGCAAAGGTACATTTGATAAGAAATATGTTTTTTCTTTATCAGATGCTGAAAGCTTTCGCCTGAGAAATAATATCGATAGCGTTTTGATTTCTCATGTGGCAAATCACTTTGGGATACCTGTTCAAGTGAACACTGTTACGAAAGACTTTAAAGAAAAGAATTAGCCGTGGAGGATTTTCTACATCGTATTGGCGCTATGGCGCGAGATACGGACGGTAAACTACGCCCCACGGCGGCTCGACAAAATTCGTATCGCCAATCCGGTCACTTTCTGTATTAATGTGCAGGAGGCTCTTGTCGGTGGCGTATCCGACCCGCGCAACGAATCGCTGATTAAAATGTTCAACCTGATCAATGTCGGTGAGCGCGCAGGCAGCGTTTTACCGAGCATCCGTACCATCTGGCTAAGGCAGGGCTGGCAGGAGCCGGAAATCGTGGAGAGTTTTAATCCGGACCGCACAACGCTGGAGTTGCCGCTTGCCGCCAATAAAGTGGCGGTAAAAAGTGGCGGTAAAGAGGGCGGCATTGCTGAACATCGCAAAGCTGACATTTTACAATACCTGACAGACACACCTGAAGCAGCAGGCTAGGAAATTGCCGAAGCAGTCTGGACTACAGCTTTCCCGCACGAAAATGTATTTGGCAGAATTGATTGAACAAGAGGCTGTTGTTGCAGAAGGTGCCGGACGTGCGCGTAAATATCGGCTGAAAACATGAGTACAGTGATTGCATTTTGGAACATACAGTAATGAAATACCAGCCAATGCCTATCCACTTCACAAAACTGCTCAGATACAATTTGGCGCATAATAAGCACTGCAGGATTCGTTAATTTGTAACGCAATCTATAAAAGGGGAGTGAATGTGATGACTCTCAGAGAATACGCGAAGCTGATGAATGATACCGCGCTTCAAGGCAGCCTTTCGATCGAGGAATATAATCGTCTGTATAAACCCCTATTGGACGGCATTCAATCGATGATTCCGCCAATGCTATTTCGCTATCGTTCCTGTAATGAACTTTCTCTTCAAGCCCTTTGGGATGATAAAATCTGGCTTTCCAAGGGAAATGTCATGAATGATGATTATGATGCGTTGCTGTATTTTGATAAAGCAAAAATCACCGCGCACGTTTTACAGGCTATAAACGAATTTTCACGGTTCACTTCGGGAAAAGTTTCTTGGGAAGAACTTCCGCAGGTAGTACAACGCTTTTTCCCGCGTGAAGTTCTTTGTCAGATGAGAGAAGCCATTGCGCATATTACTGTAGGAGATATGGAATCTTATTTACGACACTTTGAAGCATTTTCTCGAAATGCTATTAAAGCATACTCTCCGAAAATTT
>OLYB01002119.1_pt1 | contig 14237 bp, 13 predicted proteins | sample 1674481 | NCBI WGS metagenome assembly OLYB01 (sample SAMEA103958167, study PRJEB25191) | human gut metagenome
CGGCCACAGACACGGTGCTGTGGGCGACGATCACGAACAGGATGACACCCACGATTGCGAGGTAGAAGGGCCAGCCTTTCTTGAAGGTCTCCTCAATGGGACACTCCATGATGTCAGACACGGCATACAGCGCGGTGCCGACAGGGGGAGTCATGACGCCGAAGGTGACGGTGGTCATCATGATCATGCCGAACACGACTTCGTTGACGCCGATGCTGCGCATGACGGGCAGCAGAATGGGGGTCAGGATCAGGGCGATAACGGTGGTCTCCATGAACATACCGCAGATCAGCAGGAAGACGACGACCAGCAGCAACAGGATCGCGCTGTTGCTGGTGATGCCCAACAGAGCGTTTGCAATGGTGACAGTGATGTTATCGAACACGATGCCGTAGCCGAACACGCCGGAGAACGCCAGAATGATGGTGATGACGGTGATGTCCTTCACACTGTCGCGCAGGGTCTGCAGCAGGCTCTCCCAAGTCAGCTCGTGGTAGAACACGGTGCCGACCAGCAGGGCGTATGCGCAGGCAAAGGAGCCGGACTCGGTGGGGCTCATGATGCCGAAGCGGATCAGGACGATCAGCAGGACAGGGAACAGAATGGCCCAGATACTATCCAGCAGAGCCTTCAGGATCTCAGACAGCGGAGCCGGATGGTCATGCTCGGGCTTGTAGCCGAAGCGGCGGGCGCTCCAGGTGACGGCCAGCATCAGCAGCACGCACATCAGGATGCCGGGGACCCAGCCAGCCATGAACAGACGGCCAATGGACACCTCGCCGACGGTGCCGTAGATGATCAGGCCCATGCTCGGCGGAATGGTGGCGACGATCAGGCCGGACAGGCCGTTGATGGCGGCAGACCAGCCGCGGTCGTAGCCCAGGCGGGTCATCTCAGGTCCGAGGATGCGGCACTCCATCGAAGCATCTGCAACCGCAGAACCGGAGACGCCGCCCATCAGGGTGGACATCAGGCAGGAGACCTGACCGATGTTGCCGTACATATGGCCGGTGCAGGCGTTGGCAAAGCGCATCAGGCGCTTGGTGATGCCGCAGCTGTTCATCAGGTTGCCGGCCAGAATGAACAGGGGGATGGCCAGCATGGTAAAGCTCTGAGAAGTGGAAATGGATTTCTGCACCAGAACGGTCATGGGCAGGTCGCGAATCATAAAGAACGAGAAGCCCGACAGACCGATGGAGAATGCCACGGGCATACCCAGCAGCAGAAACACAAAGAAGATACCGATTGCAATAAACATTAGCCGACGTCCCTCCCTGCTTCGTGTTTGACTTCCTGACCAGCGGGCGTCTTGACGCGCTCAATGATGTTCAGGATGGTGGAGATGAGCATAAAGAAGGAGCCGACAGGCACAGCCATCGTGACCCAGCTGTAGCTGATGTGCAGAGAAGTGATCTGACGTGCCCAGCCGGTGGTGGTCATGCCGTAGCCGTAGTAGATCAGCACGCAGAGGAACGCTGCGATGATGACCTTGAACAGGATGTCCAGAACCTTCTGCACACCGGCGGGGAACTTCTTGACGAACAGATCAACACCGATCAGGCCGGAGCCGCGCATTGCGACGTCGCTGCCGAGGAAGATCAGCCATGCGAAGGCGATCAGTGCAACGTCCTGTGCCCAGTTCAGCGGATGGCCAACGGTACGCATCAGCGCCGAAACAAAGACGAGGACCGCAATGCCTGCAACCAGGATCAGAGCGATCAGCTCTTCCAGCTTACAGACTTTTTCATAAAATTTCTTCATAGAAAGTCGTCCTTATTCACAATACCTCCTGCACAGCGATCTGCCATGCAGGAGGACATTTACGTTACGGTCGATTCAGCTTTTTAAGGAATCAGGCCTCGACGCCGGCTTCCTTGTACAGCTGCTCGCGCAGCTCGGTCCAGCCCAGCTTCTCGTATGCGGGCTTGACAGCCTCACGGAAGACGTCCTTATCGACCTCGACGATGGTCATGCCGTTGTCGGTCAGGGTCTTCTCCATGTCAGCCTGAGCAGCGATGATGTCCTGAGCATTGTTGTATGCGCAGTCGTTGAAGTCCTTCTTCATGACTTCCTGATACTCAGCGGGCAGCTTGTCGAACCATGCCTGACCGCAGATGACCCTGTTGAACAGGTTGATGTGCTCGGTCTTGCTGACGTACTCGCAGACCTCGTAGATCTTGCTGGAAACAGCAGAGGTGTACTGGACTTCGCAGCCGTCGATGGACTTGGTCTGGATGCCGTTGTAGACCTCAGACCATGCGATGTTGTACGGGGTAGCGCCCATAGCGGAGATGGACTCAACGTACGGGTCAGCACCGGGGGTGCGGATGACAGCGCCCTTCAGATCGGCGGGGGTTTTGTAAGGCTTGTGGCCCATGAAGGAACGAGCACCGTCGTAGTAGTTGTAGCACAGGCCGCAGATGCCGTTGTTGGCCAGGTCAGCGTCCCAGCCCTTGAAGGTATCGGTAGCCATCAGCTTCATGCCGTCCTCGTAGTTGTCCACGATGTAGGCCATGTTCATGATGCCGATGTCGTTGACGTAGCTGGACAGACGGCCTGCGTCGGTCAGGACGGCGATGCCCATGCCCTGCAGAGCCTGGTCGATCATGTCTTCCTCACCGCCCAGCTGGCTGGAAGGATAGATGGTGACCTTCACATGGCCGTCGGTGTCCTCAGCGACCTTGTCGGCAGCAGCCTGCAGGCCCTGATAGATCATGGAAGTATCGGTCTGGGTGGTGGAGAGCTTCAGCTCAAAGACCTCACCGGATGCAGCAGAACCGGCAGCGGAGCCGGCAGTGGAGCCGGAAGCAGTGGTGCCGGCGGTAGAAGCGGAAGAACCGCCGCAGGCGGTCAGGGCAGCAGTTGCAGCCATAGCGCCGCAGACAGCGAGAAACGAACGACGAGAAATCTTCTTCATGTGATTTTTCCTCCTGATTTTTCCAAACAGATCTTGCTCTTCTCGGATGAGCCTCGCGCAGGCCCATCTGATTTTCATGGCTTTATCATACCATGTTCATGTCCTGTTCACAGCTGTAGAATGTCACAAGCAGAATATGACATTCTGCCAAACAAAACATGACAAATGTCACTTCTTTCGTCAAATAGTCGAATAAAAGCCCGTTTTTATGCAGCAGTTTGCACAAAAGCGGGCTTTCTGCGTGGATTTTTTGTCAGCTTGTCAATGCGACGTCGAGCTGCTGCTGAATTTGCAGCAGCTGCAATTCAAAGTTCTTGTCTGCCGACATGGCCTCGGTGATCAGGCGGTCGGCGCTCTCCATCGCCTGATGATACCGCGCAAAGCGGGGCGTGGCAAGCGTATCCTCCATGATGGCAGGCAGAGTAGACATTCCGCGGGAGGCGGTGTCCTGCGAGTCCATCTGAAGCAGCCGGGCGACCTCATCAGATTCCGTCACACTGTGCAGGGCGGACACGCCGCTCAACTCGGTGTAGACCATCGTCTGCATCTCCTCCGTGCAGGCAATGGTCTTCAGCAGCTCCCACGACAGCCGGGAATGCTTTGTGCGCTGGCTGATGCCCAGCATGAGGGTGCTCAGCCGGGAGTAGTTGCCGCCGCCGACACTTGTGCCGCTGGGCATGGCGATGCAGTCCCACTCAAAGTTCGACGAGCGCTTGATGCGCCACGGATACGGCTCATAGCTGCGGTACTCGGAAAACAGCATCGGGCGGAACGCCACTCTGCCCTCGTCGAAGGTCTTGTCGCTCAGATCCGTTCCGGCGTTGAGCTGGTATATCTTCCGCGCAAACTGCATGGCGGACTCCTGCGCGCTCTGGTTCAGCAGGCAGTGCTGGCCGTCCTCACTGAACAGCGAACAGCCGTTGGCCACCAGCGCCTCTTCCCAGCCGTAATCGTAGACGCCGAACTGGTCAACGATGCCGTCCCCGTCCGTGTCTCTCGTCAGCTGCTCACACAGGCTGTAAAACTCATCCCACGTCCAATCGTTATCCGGGATGCGGATGTGCTCTTTTTGAAGCAGTGTCTTATTGATGAACATCATCTGCGGCACGCATTCCAGCGGCAGCGCATACTGTTTCCCCTTGTCGGCTCCGGCCTGCAATGCCGCCGGGTAAAAGCCGCTCAGATCCACTTCCGGGTCTTGCTTCATGAACGGATCCAGCTCCCGCAGGGAAGCTGTATCGCTGAAAATTGCAAAGTCCTCGGGAAGAATCACCATCACATCCGGCTCCTGCCCCAGCAGGTACTGGCCGCTGAGCCATTCGGTGTAGTCTTCGACTCGGATGCCGCTGGTGTACTCGACTTTCACGTTGGGGTGCTCTGCCTCAAACTTTTCAATGGCGGCGTCAATAAAGGTATAGTAGTTCTCGCCCGGAACATTCCAATAGCTGTCACACGGGAAGCCGATGTGCAGCACCACCGGACGGCTGGCAGCCGCCAGAATGATGACCGCCGCCAGCAGAAAGGGCAGCGCGGCTTTCCAGCACCGGCTCATACGTCTGCCTCCGGCTGGCTGTTCTGGTTCTGCACCGCCCAGATGGCCAGCTGGGTGCGGTCACGGAGTTCCAGCTTGCGCAGGATGCTGCTGATGTAGTTGCGCACCGTGCCTTCGGAGAGATAGAGTCTGCCCGCGATCTCCTTGTTGGAGAGGCCGCAGCCCACCTCGCGGATGACCTGCCACTCCATCTTGGTCAGCTCCAGTGCATTCTTTTTGTTCACGCGCACCTGCACGTCGCCCTGTGCCATGCGGGAGAACATCTGCAAGACCTTGGACGCCACATCCGGGGCAATGATGGAGCCGCCGCGCGCGGCCTCTCGCACGGCGTTGGTCAGGCCGTCCACCGAGACGCCCTTGAGCAGGTAGCCGGAAGCGCCGTACCGCAGAGCGTCAAACACATAATCGTCATCGTCAAAGGTGGTCAGGATGATGACCTTGATGCCCGGAAACTCCTGCTTGATACGGCGGGTACACTCCACGCCGTCCATCTCGGGCATCCGAATGTCCAGCAGCACCACGTCGGGCTGCTTTTCCTCCACGAGTTCCAGCGCTTCACAGCCATTGGCGGCTGTACCCACCATCTCAATGTCTTCCTGCTTGCTCATCACAAAGCTGAGGCTCTGACGGATCAGTTCCTGGTCGTCGGCCAGAAGCACCTTTATCATACCGTTTCCTCCTGTTTCCTCTTTTCACTGCCCGGGGTCTTGCGCAGAGGGATCTCTGCCCGGATGCAGAACCCGTCGCTGTTCTCATACCAGAACGTTCCGCCCAGCATGAGCATCCGCTCCTGCATATGCTGCAAGCCAAAGCCCGGCGTCACGCTCTTGCAGCCGATGCCGTTGTCTCTCACCGACACTTCCAGCACGCCGTCCTCGATATGGCACCGCACCTGGACCCGGGTGGCGTGGCCGTGGCGGATGGCGTTGGTGATGCCCTCCTGCACGGTGCGGTAGACGCAGTCTTCCTCATCCTGCGAGAGTGTCAGCCCGGCCAGCGACTCTTCCAGCTGGATCTGCGCGCCGCTGCTCTGCGCCATGCTGGTACACATCTTGTTGAGCGCCCCCGAGAGGTTTTCTTTTTCCAGCGAGTCCGGCCGCAGTGCCTTGACCGAGCGCCGGACATCGTTCATTCCGTTGCGGGCGGTGTCGGCTATCAGCTCCATCTGGTGCCGTGCCATCTCGGGCGAGTCGTCCATCATCTGGATGCAGGCGTCTGCGCCCGCTGTGATGCCCGTGAGCACATGGCCTAACGTGTCGTGGATCTCGCGCGCAAGGCGGTTGCGTTCCTGCACCTGTGCGGTGTGGGCGCTCTCCTCGGCGTAGATGCGCAGCTGCTCGTTGGCCTGCTGCAGCTGCTGGTTCAGGTTCAAAATCTCCTGTTTCTCGCTGGTCTGCTGGCTGATGAACAGCACCATGTACAGGATGAAGAGTATCATTTCCAGCGCCGACAGGCTCTCGATCACCAGCTGCAGGACGCTGCGGGTGTGCAGGCTGTAAAAAGCCAGGTATTGTTTCAGCGTCACGGCATGGAGAGCGCTGGTGGCGGCGTCCATGTTGCAGAAAAGGTACACCACGATCATGGCGCTCAGAAAGCGCTTCTGCCGGAGAGAGCGCGGGTCGTCCACCATATCCACGATCGCAAACAGAGCGATTTTGTCGCAGTTCTGCTGGAAGATCAGCGCCGAGGCACTGTACAGTACGCCCTCCAATAAATATAACTGCCAGCTGCTGCGGGAGAGAAAGCCGCTGTCCACCTCATGGGAGCACTTGCTCAGGATGGTGCCCACCGCTGCCAGCATCACGCCCAGGGCAAGCACACCGGGGCGGTACGGCAGCCATTGCAGCTGCTGCAAAAATGTATCCGCACGGCCAACTCTCACCGCGTAGAGCGGCGTGATGATCTGCACCGCAAAGATGAGCAGGATCAGAAATACCGTCAGCCACTCAATGGCATGGTAGAGCGCCCGGAGGCCGATGGACAAATTTTCAGTTTTCATTGCCAGCCCTCCGTGCCGTAGCGCAGAATATCCTCCTGCGTGATTTGATTTACCGGCACCACGATGTTGGTCAGGTACGGCTTGCCCTCCAGGATCTCGTACACCACCTCTGCCGCCATCCGGCCGATGCGGAGGGGCGACTGTGCCGAGGTGGCCGTCATCAGCCCTTCGGAGATCAGGGCTTTCGCCTCCGGTGAACCGTCCACGCTGTAGACCAAAGTGGACGAGAGCGCGCCTTTTTCTTCCAGCGCCGCCATTGCGCCCAGGGCCGCCTGCTCGTTGACGGCCATCACGACGTCAATGCGCGGGAACGTCTCCAACAGCTGCACCATCGCGCGCATGGCACGGTTCAGCTCGCCGCCGCAGTCCCGCAGCTCCAGGATCTGGTAGTCGTTGCCGCTTTTGGTCAGGGTCTGGCAGAAACCTGAAAGTCTGTCCCAGCTGGAGAACGAATCCGAGTTGGACAGCAGCACGATGCGGGCGCTCTTGGTCTGGCTGATGAGATGACGGGCGTCCAGCAGACCGGCGCCGTAGTTGTTGGAGGTGATGGTGCAGGTGACAAGCTCCGGGTCGTCCACCTTGGAGTCAATGAGGATGACCGGCACACCCTTTTCCCTCGCCTTTTCCAGCGCAGGCGTCACGCCCACATAATCCACCGGGTTCACGATGAGCAGCTCAATGCCCTTATTGAGCATATCCTCGATCTCCTGATTCTGCCGCTCTTGATCTTGCCCCGGGTCACGCACCAGGAGCAGATCGCCGTTGCTCTTGATCTGCATCTGGATCTCATCGTTGATGGTCTCATAAAACGGATCACTCAGGGTCGTATACGTCGCCCCGATCATCCGCGTATGAGTCGGCAGACGCACCGCGTCGATAAACCTTCCCTGCACCCAGATGCCCACTGACACCGCAACCACCAGCATCAGCATCCCCGCCAATGTCCGCCGAAACAGCTCCATCTGCATCCCCTCCTTCCGGCTAATGAGTGGTTTTATTATAGCCCAGTTTCCATCCGGGAACAAGGGCAAGTTTTTCGGTACACCGTCTTCCTCTTCATCTTGACAACCACACGGCGGCAGGGTATGCTTTAACCATCCAACCACATCTGATTTTACAAGAGGATCTATGAATATTTACGATATTGCACGGGAAGCCGGAGTCTCGATCGCCACCGTCTCCCGCGTGCTCAACCACAAAGATATTGTCCGCGCCGACACCCGCGCCAAGGTGGAAAAGGTGCTCAAACGCTGCAACTACGCTCCCAGTGCCATTGCACAGGGCATGGTCAGCAAGAGCCTGCACACGGTGGCCGTGCTCACAGTGGACATCCGGGATTCCCACTATGCCCGCACAGCCTACACCATCGAGCGCGAGTTTGGCCGCAGAGGGTACGAGGTCATCCTCTGCAACACCGGCGGCGACAGGGTGGAGACGCTGCGCACCCTGCAGGCTGTGGCGCAAAAGCAGGTGGACGGCCTCATCCTGGTCGGCTCGATTTTCAACACCATCTGTCAGGGGGCAGAGATGGAGAACCTTCTGCGCAAAATGCCCGTCGTCCTTGCCAACGGCACGCTGGCTCTGCCGGACGCCTATTCGGTCATGGTCGATGACTGCCGGGGCGTCGAGATGGCCGTGGAGCATCTGGTGAAGACCGGACGCCGGAACCTCTACTATATCAAGGATAAGTCCACCGACAGCGCCGCTGCCAAAGCGAAGGGCTTCCTCTCCGGGATGACCGCTGCCGGTCTGGACGCAGACGGGCATGTTCTCGAAACCGGCGAGACGCTGGAGGACGGCATCCGCGTGGTGCAGCAGCTTTTGGCCGAGGGCATCCGCCCGGACGGCATTCTCTGCGGTGAGGATCTGACCGCTGCCGGTGTGCTGAAAGCCCTGCTCCGGGCGGGCATCCGCGTCCCCGAGGAGACCGCCGTGGTGGGCTATGATAATTCCACCTATGCCCGCCTGTGCGAGCCGGAATTGACTTCCGTGGACAACAAACCGGAGCAGGTGGCCTTGCTCTGCGTCCAGCTGCTGCAGAGCCGCATTGAGCACGGCGAGGACTATTCTTCTGTCACCTTGCAGCCGGAACTCGTTCAGAGGCAGAGCAGTTAAAGCGTAAAATCTTAGGAGTGTGTGTCTTCCTCAAAATGTAAGCGGTTACACGAATTTTGCAAAATCACTTGATTTTTGCTTTTGTTATGCTATAATCAAGCCAAGAAAGCGCTTACATTATCTTTTCAAGCACTGCTTAGGAGGAGATATTCATGAAACGTGTCGCCTACGAAGAAATGGTCGCTCAGTTCACCCGCGTGCTGGGAAAGCACGGCTTCACCCCGTCGGACGCCAAAGACGCCGCTGTGATTTTCGCCCAGAACAGCCTTTCCGGCGTGTACAGCCACGGTCTGAATCGCTTTCCGCGCGTGGTGAGCTACCTCGAAAAGGGCGAGATCGACCCACTTGCCCGCGCCGAGTGCATCTCCCGCATGGGCAGTATGGAGCGCTGGGACGGCCACCGCGGCTTCGGCCCGCTGAACGCACAGCGCGCAATGGAGCGTGCCTGCGCCCTCGCCAAAGAGAACGGCGTCGGCATCGTGGCATTGGGCAACAACAACCACTGGATGCGCGGCGGCACCTACGGCTGGCTGGCCGCCGAAAAAGGCTGCATCGGCATCTGCTGGTCGAACACCGCCCCCAATATGCCTGCTTGGGGCGCCAAAGACTGCCGCATCGGCAATAACCCGCTCATCCTCGCTGTCCCCCGCTCCGACGGTCAGCACGTCATGGTGGACTGCGCCTTGAGCCAGTTCAGCTACGGCAAGCTGGAGAGCACCCGTCTGGCTGGCAGGCAGCTGCCCGTACCCGGCGGCTGCGACGAGGACGGCCAGCCCACGACAGACCCCGCCGCCATCGAAAAGAGCGGCCGCGCACTGCCCATCGGCTACTGGAAGGGCAGCGGCCTCTCCATCCTGCTGGATTTGATCGCCACCCTCCTTTCCGGCGGCAATGCCGTCCACACCATCGGGACCTTCGGCGACGAGATCGGTCTGACCCAAATCATGATCGCGATCGACCCCACTAAATTTGGCACCGTCGAGGAAAACGACGCCGTCATCGACGCCATCCTTGCGGACATCAAGGCCAGCACCCCGGCCAGACCGGATGGCGAAGTCCGCTGGCCCGGCGAGGGAATGCTGCGCACCATCAAAGAAAACCGCGAGCTTGGTGTTCCGGTGGTCGAGGAGATCTGGGAGTCGGTTTTGAAGATGTAAGAAAACCTCCATGTTTTTCACATTTGCTTCTCCTGCGGTGGAAAGTTCTGTCTGTCCGTTTGCAGATCCATAAAAGAAAAAGCCTGAAACTTCTCGGTACATCAAGAAGTTTCAGGCTTTGTTGTGCTTAAATTGGAAATTCACTGCTCAATCGGCTTCATCGTGGGGATACTTTCCGGAACCGGCTTACAATGCTTCGTGATGCTTCACAATCGCGTTTTCACTTGCATTCCCGGTATTCACAATCCTTCGTGATTCGCCGTCATTCTCGTAGTTTTGCTGTCAATTTGCTGTCCTTGGAAGAATTTTGCTGTCAGACAAAACGCTCAGTAAGAGCCCTTCTTTGCTATCAAAAAATATCCAGTGTAGCAGCCAAACGCTCAAATGATTCCTGTTTTTTCTCCTCAGTCGCTTCGGCATAAATGTCCATCGTGGTCTGAATGGCCTTATGCCCCATGACCGATTGGATGACCTTCAGGTTGGTCTCTTTTTCGCAAAGCCTTGTGCAGAACGTGTGCCGCAGATGATGTGCCGAAAAGTCCGGCAGCAGAACCGCTTCGCGATGCTGCTTCTTTGCTTCTACTTCCTCGCCCGCATTGTAGTCTGCAATAATGCGTTTAATGGCACGGTTCACAGACTGCGGATTCGGAACATTGCCAAAGCGGTTGCAGAAGATGAATCCCGTCATACCATCAATCTCCACATCGTTCCAGCCGGATTCTTTCTGTTCCTCATGCAGCATTTCAAAGGCATCCTTTACGGTATCAAACATCGGAATCGTCCGAACGCCTGCTTCCGTTTTAGGCTTTGAGATGTGCAGAACCGAATTGCGACTTTCGCCCACCGGGTAATAGACCAGACTGTGATTGATGCTGATAGTGCGCCGCTCATAGTCCAAATCATCCCAGCGCAAGCCCAACGCTTCACCAATGCGGCAGCCTGTTCCCAGCAGTACCGTGAACAACGGCCACCAGTGGCAGAAGACCGGGTGATTGGCGATATGTTCCATGAACGCCCGCTGCTGCGGAATCGTCAGGGCATGACGCACACCAGTGGTCCGCTCGGAGCTTTTCTTGATCTCTGCCATCACACCATCCGTGGGATTCTTGCGGACGATTTCATCCCGAACCGCCAGCTGAAAGGTGGGATGCAGCAGCGTGTGAACGCTTTCGAGCGTGTTCGTCTGCAAGCCCTGCTTATCCAACAGGTAATTGTAGAACTGCAGCACATCCGAATACCGAATCTCCGCAATTTTCTTCTTGCCGAAGGTATTACGGATAAAGCGGTCATACATATAAAGATAGTTGCTCCGGGTGGTCTGGCGTAGATTCGTTTTCAGGCTCATATAACGGTCAAACACAAAGTTGACCGTTGCTTTGCCTGCAACGTAAATATCCAGACCGTCCATCTGGTCTTTAGTTAGCTGCGCTTCCTTCTCCCGAAGGGTCACAAGGTCATTTGCGTAGATGTATTTGCGCCGTCCCAGCGGGTCCGTGTAAGAATACGCATACCGCTTATCGGAGCTGCGCTGCATCTCGCCTTTTCGCAGGGTACGCCCCCGCAGGTCTTTTCGTGTCGTTGCCATATCAATTCTCCTTCCCGAAAGAAGAAGGGCTTGATACTATTTAAGGTCGGACAAAACTTTGTCCAGCCCCTGCAAGACAACTTCTGTTACAGTCAGTTGATGTTGTTCGGCATAATTGCAGATACGCTCATACAGGGCATCCTCCACCCGAATGCTCAAGGTTTTCTTTTTTGCATTTTCGGATTTTGGTCGTCCCATCTTTGCCATAGCTGCTCTCATACCTCCACAGCACCAGTATACTTTCCGTGTGACAGGAAGTCAAGCTGCAAAAAGCCCTTCTTGAAAATTTTTACGAAAAATCGAAAGTTCACACTCTGCTCATTGACATTTCGTCCTTGATTTGCTATTATAATGGTAACAACTCCCCCAGGCCTCTGCGCATAGCGTATGCACACTTGGGGGCGTTTTGCTTATAAAGGAGATTTTTCATGGCAGACAAGGACTTCAAAACGATAGAGGAACAAATCGAGATTCTTCGTTCACGCGGCCTTTCCATCGAGGATGAAGCCGAAGCAAAGGATTTTCTGCTGCGGAACAATTATTACCGTGTCAGCGGCTATTCTCTGACGCTCCGTAAGAATGATGTTTTTGCGAAGTCTGCCACATTCCAGAACATCGAGGACATTTACAATTTCGACCATGAGTTCCGTCATATCATCCTGCACCACATCGAAACCATTGAGGTACAGATGAAGTCTATCTATGCCTATGAATTTACAAAGGTATATGGGCCGCTGGGTTATCTGGATGCTGCAAATTTCTCCAATCAAGCAAAACATAAGGAAATCGTCGACAAAGCCAACCAGCAGAAGCGTCAGCGGCTGGCCCACGAAGCCTACTTAAAGCACTTCATCAACGATCTGCACCAAGAGATTCCGCTCTGGGCCTACGTTGATTTGCTGACGATCTCCGACATTTCTTTCCTGTATTCCATTTCCGAACGTCCGCTCAAAGAAACAATTGCCCATCGGTTCGGGCTTACCATGAATCGCGGCCCGGAAATTCTGGGGCAGTATATGCACAGTATGACGATCATCCGCAATCTTTGCGCACACGGAAGCCGCATTTACAATCGTCTCTTTGAGCAAAAGCCTTCCCTTAACAAAAAAGAACAGGCGTTGCTGATCCGCCGGGAAGATGGCACAATGGATAATTCCCATTTCTTCGGGTTCTTCCTCGTCATGAGAAGGCTTCTGCCTGCTGAGAACTTTGCGGAAATGAAGGAAGCCGTCATTGCTCTGACGGAAAAATATCCGTTTGTGCGGATGGATTACTATGGCTTCCGGGCGGATTGGAAAGAAAAAATCTGATAGTTTCTTTTCATCCTGCATAGAATAAAATAACATCTCCCACAAGCTGCTTTACAGCGCAATACCGTGGGCGTTTTGGAGCCGGAGTTTTCTCCGGCTTATTTTATATAATGTGGAAAGATTCCAGATAACGTTCAAAAATTTCGCAGTTTACTAAAGCTACCTTATCAACTTTGTAAACGGCCTTTGCCTCTTTTGTCAGTTCTTGAAATTTGGTTAGTCCAAGGCTATACTTTTCGGCACCTTCCTGATAACGGACAAATTTCTTTGAGTTCATCTTTGTCCTTTCTACGTCCTTTCGGGCGAATCCCATAGGAAAAACCTCCGTGTTCTATTTTGATGTAATTTCCAATATCCATTTGCTTCAGCCTATATAGGGGGCGCTCGATCCTTGACTTTGACGGTGCTGCCGATCTGTCCATGCTTGTTACAGTAGACCTTGAGCAGCTTATCCTCTTCGGATACGAAATCAGTTCGATAGTAGTTCACGATGCCCATATGCTCCCGCCTTTCTTACAATGCCTTTATGCAGGGCCTTTTTATACCCTAAATTTTACTCGTTTTTCGGGCTACGCAAAGAGAAAAACAGAAAGCGCCTTCTCCCTTATATTGTGGAACACGCATCACTTCATCAAAAAATCATACAGTCCCTTATAATCAGCGTCTTTTGGCATAATGTAGGCAAAGCACGAATTCAACCATTCCACATATTGAGCCTTACGTTCTTTATCCTTTTCATTGAACAAATCTTTCAACTTTCTAGCAAGCTTTTCATTATCGCTTTCATATTTAACGGAAGAGCACGAGTCCTGATGATGTCTAAGTTTGGTTTTGATTTTGTGCTCAAGCTTTTCCGCCCCCGTCCTGCCACGGGCTGAAGACTTCTTAGAGCTTGCAGCATTATTCTGCTTTGCACAGCAAGGGCAATACTTGGTATTGCGGTTATGGGCCACATACGGCCTACCGCATCGAGTACAGGCGTCAATGTATGTATTAGCGCTCCTGCCTGTATTCATCTTCTGCAAAATGTCAATTACTGCGAAGCAAAACTGAATCAAAGTAGAACACTCATAGCTATATCCGATGGTTTGATACCTCCGAACACCATAAAGCGGACGGAATTCTTTCCAACGGCTATTATTCAGTTCTTTGTCCATCCTGTCGTCCAATGCTTTATAATTGTTGCGCAATACACGGCAGAACTTTTTCATTAATGCTAAAGCCTCCTTGATTGCAGCGCAGGTTTCCGATGCATTCAGCAGTTTATCAACAACATAGGCGTCGATCAATTCAACTGCCATAACATAGAACTCGCACAACTCGTCTAGGCCACCTGACCAATTCGCATTGATAGCGCCACAGGAAGTCAATTCAACAAGAACTAACGCTCCATGTACTGTACAACTGACTGTCATTGAGCAGCGCGATAATGGTATTCACATTGATCGGAACACGGCGGCTGCGCTTTAAAAGCTGCTCCACCAGCGTCTGTCGGCTCGTTTTATACATCCGTTTTGCCAGATTCTCCACCTGCAGATCCAGATCCTCATTGAGCACCTGTTCCACCTCCGGATAGAGCGACGCCTCACCGAGCTTCAACCG
>OLYB01002121.1_pt1 | contig 14235 bp, 13 predicted proteins | sample 1674481 | NCBI WGS metagenome assembly OLYB01 (sample SAMEA103958167, study PRJEB25191) | human gut metagenome
GTGTCACCAGACTGGCGGTAGAAAACCGCTCGATGTTGGCGAAGGAGAACCGCTGCACCTGCTCATACTCCGCCCGGCGCAGCGCCGCGCCGAAGCCCATGGACGCTCTGGCCGCCAGCGCCGCCGCGCCTACGCCGCAGCCCAGCGCCAGCAGCGCCATCAATATCATTTTCACGCCCGCCGTCAGGATATACGCCCTGTCCCCGGTGGCAATGCCCACATCCACGATGTCGCTCATCACCTGGGGCAGCAGCAGCTCCAGCACCGCCTCGCCCGCGGAGCAGGCGATGGCCAGCAGCATCAGCAGGCGGTAGCCCTTTGTATAGGGCGCCAGCTTTTTCAACATTCCGTTTCCTCCTCATCCGCCAGATTCCGCGCCGCCCGCAGGAGGAAGTCGGTAAACACCGCTTTTTCCTCCTGGCTGAAGCCCCGCTCCAGCCGGTCGTTCACCTGCCGCAGCACGTCCTGAAAATCATCGTGGAACCGCCGTCCCTCCTCTGTCAGCGACAGCAGGCGGCACCGACCGTCCCACTCGCTGACGCTGCGCCGCACCATGCCCTTTTCCTCCAGACGGTCCACGATGCCGTTGACCGTGCTGGGCTTGACCATCAGGTGCCGCTCCAGCGTTTTCTGGTTCACCTGCCCGTCTGTGCCGTGCAGATACATCAGCGTCCGGCACTGCATGGGCGACACGTCGTAGCGCTTCAGCAGCTTTCCCATCAGCTTATGCACCTGATGGTCGCAGTAGCCGAACAGCGCCCCGAAGTGCTCCGGCTGCTCCTCAAAGCAGAACTTCATGGCGACCCTCCTTACTGTTTTAGAATTATTAGTATGCAAAATATTAGCGTGCTAAATGATATCACCATCATTTTGTAATGTCAACCGGTTTTCCCGGCGCATCTGTAAACGATCTATGAACGTGCGGGCGAGTTTGTGAATGATTTGTTAATCTTCTGTCAAACCGGTTGACTTTCTCAGGAACAGTCTGTATGATAGACTCATCCGAAAGGATACCCACCCATTGTATTTCTCTCTCCTTTTACTGCAAAAAAGGCGGCTCTGTGAGCCGCCTTTTTTCACGCCCGAATACGCCCGCCTTGCCTTTTTCCCCGCTGTGTGGTACAATAGAACGACCGACAGGCAAAATTCCGAAAAGGAGTGTTTACTATGGACAAGGAATTGCAGGATATCCTCTCCCGCGTGGATCACACGCTGCTTGCGCAGGGCGCCACCTGGAAGGAGATCAAGGCCATCTGCGATGACGGCATCAAATATGGCTGCGCCAGCGTCTGCATCCCCGCCAGCTATGTGAAGCAGGCGGCGGAATATGTGGCCGGCAAGATCGCCGTCTGCACCGTCATCGGCTTCCCCAACGGCTACGATACCACCGCAGCCAAATGCTTCGAGGCGTCCGACGCCGTGGCCAACGGCGCGTCCGAGATCGACATGGTCATCAACATCGGCTGGGTGAAGGACGGCCTGTATGACAAGGTGCTCAGCGAGATCCGGGATGTCAAGGGTCATTGCCGCGGCAAGCTGCTGAAGGTCATCATCGAGACGTGCCTGCTGACCGACGCAGAGAAGATCGAGCTGTGCCGTGTGGTCAGCGAGTCCGGCGCGGACTATATCAAGACCTCTACCGGCTTCGGCGGCGGCGGAGCCACCCGCGAGGATGTGGCGCTGTTCAAGGCGCATGTCGCCCCCCATGTGAAGATCAAGGCCGCCGGCGGCATCGCCGACCTGAACGACGCCAAGGATTTCATCGCGCTGGGCGCAGACCGTCTGGGCACCAGCCGCATCGTCAAGGCCGTCAAGGCCATGGAGCAATAATATAGAAGTCAGGAACCATCGAAATGCTCCCGCGCTGTCATTGCGCAACCAGTCCGCAGACTGGTTGCGGTAATCCGTTTCCCTTTCCCGTGCGGACACGGATTCCCACACCAGTGTGTACCCCAAGGGCACTTGCTTCGCGGCGCGCACTGGCTCGGAATGACAGACACGGAAAAGCGCGGGAGCACAGAGCAATATCGGACAATAACAATAACAAATATTATTATAAGGAGAATTCGACCATGTCTACTCCCCATAACAGCGCCCAGGTAGGCGAGATCGCCAAGACCATCCTCATGCCCGGCGACCCCCTGCGGGCAAAATTCATTGCCGAGACATTTCTCACCGAGCCGAAGCTGGTGAACAACGTCCGCGGCGTGCATGGCTATACCGGCACCTATAAGGGTGTGCCGGTGTCCGTCATGGCCAGCGGCATGGGCATTCCGTCCATGGGCATCTATTCCTATGAGCTGTATACCCACTACGACGTGGACAACATCATCCGCGTGGGCACCGCCGGCGCCATGCGCGCCGACATGGAGCTGGGCAGCGTGGTGGCCGGTCAGGGCGCCTGCACCAACTCCGACTTTGCCAGCCAGTACGAGCTGGGCGGCACCTTCGCCCCCATCTGCGACTTCGACCTGCTGATGGCCGCCGTGGAGAGCGCCAGGGAGCTGGGCGTCAAGATGCCTGTGGGCAATCTGTACTCCTCCGACACGTTCTATGACGCCGCCGGCCGCAACATGCGCTTTGCCAAGATGGGCGTCATGGCCGTGGAGATGGAGGCCGCCGGCCTGTACTGCACCGCCGCCTATACCGGCAAGCGGGCGCTGGCCATCTGCTCTATCTCCGACAACCTGATCACCGGCGAGGAGCTGACCCCCGAGGAGCGCCAGACCACCTTCACCAACATGATGAAGATCGCGCTGGAGGCGGCGGTCAAGATGGCTGCGAAAAAATAAACACCTGCACGACAGCACAGCGGACGACCGCTGTGCTGTCGTCATCAGCGGTACATTTGTGCGTTTTGTAGAAACAAAGTGTAAATTTTTGATTACATTTGTTTACAATTCGCCCGCAAAATGCGCTTTTCCCTTGCCAAAGGCGAAAAACCCTGCTATAATGCACAGGGCACAGGGGGAGGAGCTTCCCCGTGCCGAGATACCGGTTTTCCCGCCGCAAGGCGTGAAAATAAAAAAATGAGGAAGGTAGAATAACTATGAAAAAGTTTCTTGCTATGGCCCTGAGCCTGGCCATGGTCCTGTCTCTGGCAGCCTGCGGCAAGACCCCGGCAGAACCCAGCCAGACACCCTCCACCCAACCGAGTACCGAGACTCCGACCACGGAGGCCACGGAACCGGCACCTGCCTACGCCATTGATACGCTGACCGTCGGCACGACGGCTGCCATCGAAACTGCCGTGTTCGGCGAGTATAACTTCGATATGCTTGCCAGCGGTGTATCCGAATTGCCTCTGGTTTATCAGGACACCAAGGGCGAATATCATCCGCTTCTGGCAACTTATGCTACCGAGGATGCCGCTACCTGGACCTACACCATCCAGGACGGCATGACCTGGTCCGACGGAGCGCCTGTAACGGCGGAAGACATTCTTTTCACACTCCAATACGATCAGGCCAACGGAAGCGCCAATTTTGAGGCCCAGACCGGGGAAGACGGAAAGGTCACGGAGGCCAAGTACACCGGCTACAGCCTCTCCGATGACAAAATGAGCATTTCCCTGACGCTGGCCTCTCCCAATGTCCGGGAACTGAGCAATATGACCTCCTTCCGGGTCATGCCCAAGCACGTTTATGAGGGAAAGAATACCGTCACGGAGGCCGAAGGCCGCATCACCTGCGGCCCCTATGTGCTGGAATCCTTCAACAAGGAAGCCGGGACCATTACCTTCGCAGTCAATGAATACTATCCCCAGAAGCCCAATGTGGAGAAAATCGTCTATCAGCTTTTCGGCAACGAGGATACCATGTACCTGGCGCTCCAGCAGGGCGACATCGACATGGTCTGGGCCTACTCCACCGGTGTGGCAGGAACCTATCAGGATGTACTCTTCACCGATACCAATGTCTCGCTTGTCAATGTGGCTGCGGCCAATGCGCCTGCGGTCCTGGCCTTTAACAACGCAAAGGGCCTGTTCTCTGACGAAAACCTGCGTCAGGCAGTTTCCTATGCACTGAACTACGAGGAATTCAAGACCTATTTCGGCAGCGCCTATGCAGAGATCCCCAACCGGGGCTTTGTACCCTCCACCACGGTGGGCTATACGGACACGGAGAAACTGACCACCGATACTGCAAAAGCGGACGAGTATATGAAGGCTGCGGGTTACACCGAAAAGAATGCCGACGGCTTCTACGTGAACGCCGACGGTGCGGCTGCTGCCTTTACGCTGACGGTCAACGCCGCAAAGGAGACCCATGTGGGCTACGCCGAAATGATCAAGACCCAGCTGGAGGCCTTTGGAATTCAGGTGAATCTGGACGCCGTGGACAAGGATGCCTACAATGCCAAAACCAGCAACAAGTTCTCCGAGAACAATATCACCATGGAAGCGGCGATCTATGGCTATACCGCCGCCGGCATGGGCATGGGCAACGGCCTTGGCTCCATCTATGTGGACGGCAATCACGCCGTGCAGGGCGGCTGCCAGGTGTTCGACGAAGCCTTTTCCTCCATTCTGGACGAACTGAAGGCCGCCAAGACCATTGAGGAATATTACACCGGCGCAGCAAAGCTCCAGGACTACTACGCGGCCCATATGCCGCTGATTGCCCTGTATTGGGACAATATGATGCTGGCCTATTCTTCTAAGCTGGACAATGTGACCGTGGATGCTGTATTCGGTCTGAACAACGTCAACAACTGGTTCAGCATCACCAAGAAATAATTTTTGCACGCAGGAGGCACACCGGTGAAAAAGTATCGTAAAAACCTGATTCTGGCACTGGTGTGCTTCCTGATCGTGATCGTTCTGAACTTCTTTCTGCCCCGGCTTCTGCCGGGGAACCCCATTGCTTATCTGACCGGCTTTTCCGAGGAGGATATGACCCCTGCTCAGGTAGCTTATTACCGGCAAGCCCTCCATCTGGATAAGCCGGTATTCGTGCAGTTCGGGTACTATCTGCGCTCCCTTGCAGACGGTACACTGGGCTATTCCTTCAAAAAGGAAGCCACGGTTTCAGCCCTGATTGGGCAGCGGCTGGGCTACACCTTACAGATCACCCTGCCTGCCGTGCTGCTCAGCACGGTCATTGGTCTTTTGTGGGGGCTCCGCTGCGGCTACAAAAAAGGCAGCAGCTTTGAGAAGATTTCGACTACATTCCAGATCATCGTCAATACGATGCCCACATTCCTGATCGCCCTGGTGCTGTTGATCCTGTTCTGCTTCCGGCAGCGGTGGTTTCCCTATACAGGACTCAACAGTACCGGGGCTGTTCCCGGAACGGCCGGGTACTTCTGGGACCGGATCCATCATCTGATTCTCCCGGTGCTGACGCTGACCATCGCCGCTGCACCCTCCCGGTACCTATTGATGCGAAACACCGTCCGACAGGTGACGGAGGAAAAATATGTGCTCTATGCCAAGGAACGAGGCTTGTCCGACAGTAAGATTCAATTTGGTTATATTCTGAAGAATATTGCCCAGCCCTTTATCACCATGGTAGGCATGAGCGTCAGCACCTGTATCGGCGGTTCTCTGGTTGTGGAGAAGCTGTTTTCCATCGGCGGTATGGGGAGCTTGCTCTCGGATGCCGTCTATACGTTGGATTACCCACTGATGCAGGGCATCCTGTTTGTCACAACGGCGATCATGACGATCTCCATTGTCGTGACGGACCTGATCTGCATTCTTATTGACCCCAAGGTACGCTTCGGAGGTGGTCCGGCTTGAGAAAACAGCATATTCCGCTTCTCCTTGGCATCGTGGTTTTGAGCCTTTTTCTGACCGCTGCATTATTTCCGACTGTGTTTACGGCTTACGGGCAGAAGGAAACGTTTGGCCCGTGGCTGATGCCGTCGGCAGAACACCTACTTGGCACCAATGCGTTGGGCTATGACATCTTTACGGAACTGGTCTACGGAACCCGGCAGACGCTGTTGGTGGGCGTATCCAGCAGTATTCTGACATTGCTTTTGGGGAGCGTGATCGGTACGCTGGCTGCCGGAAAGGGCCTTTGGAGCGGCCTATCCAATGGCGTTATCAATATTTTTGTGCTGCTTCCGAAGCTGGTGACCATGATCGTGCTGGCGACTTTTCTGGGAAGCTCCAGCCGGAACCTGATCCTTCTGATTGCTGCATTCAGCTGGGTGGGGACGGCCCGGAATGTCCGGGCAAAGGTCATTCACCTGAATGCCCAGCCTTTTATTGAAAATTGCATGATCCAGGGATACAGCCGGAAGCATATCATTCTCCGCCATATTCTTCCGAATCTGTACGATGTATTGCTCTCCCGGTTTCTTCTGGGGGTCAACAGCTGCATTATGATGGAGTCTACCCTGAGCTTTTTGGGCTTTGGGGATCTTTATCATCCCACTTGGGGCACCATGATCAACTTTGCCTATAAGCGGGGTGCCTTTCTTCGCCAGGCCTATGGGTATCTCCTCTCACCGGGTGTGTGCATCATGCTGCTCTCGCTGTCATTCTATCTCATCAGCCTGTATTTTGAACACCGACAGGCTGCCATTCAGGAAAAATAGGAGGTCATACGATGCAAAAGGAACTGGAATCTCTGTGGCAAAAATGCGTGGCGTTTCATGGCCACGGCTGCGGTGGCCTTGCAGTCGGCTTTCGGGCGGTGCTGTATGCATGGGAGCTGTTTAAAAGTGACAGCACATCTGAGGACGAGGAGATCGTGTGCATTGCCGAGACCGACGCCTGCGGCGTGGATGCCATTCAGGCGCTGCTGTCCTGTACCGTGGGAAAAGGGAACTTGATTTTCAATCTACAGGGGAAAAACGCCTTCTCCTTTTACCGCCGTTCGGACGGAAAGTCTTTCCGCCTTGTTCTGCGCCCGACGCCGGAGAAAACCAAGGAGGAACGGCTGGCGTGGCTTATGGATGGGAATTTTCACGAGATGTTCGACGTGAAGAAAGCCCCGGAGCCGATACCGGAAGAAGCCCGAATCTTCAAGACCGTTACCTGCTCCGTGTGCGGAGAACGATTTGCCGAGTGCTTTGCCCACCTTCAAAACGGAGAAATCGTCTGCTCCGCCTGTTATCGTCCGTATACAAGGGGGCTGTGATGGAATACCCGTTTGATGCGCTGCACGCCGGGATAGAAAGCCAGATTCTCAATCTTCCCGCCGGAATTCCCGACTCTCAGGCAATCAGGCAGGCAAAGTCCTTGCCAGACTCCGTTGAAAAATTCCGTGCATTGGGGAAGGCTCTTTCCAGGCAGCTTCGTTACCGGGAAGCCATTGATGCCTATACGGAGGGGCTGAAGCTGGAGCCGGAAAATCTGCCCCTGCTCCGTCTTCGGGCGGGACGGTACCTGACGACGCTGCAAAGCAATCTTGCCATTACTGATTTTGAAAAATGCCTGACTTTGGGTGCGGAAAAGCTGGACTGCCTCTATCGGATCGGCCTTGCCCAGTATTACGCCGGACGGCACGAACAAGCAATGGAAGCTTTTGAGGGCTGTATGCCTTTATGCGATGATGAAATGGGGATTGCGGTTCTTTACTGGCACACGCTGAGCGCTGTCCGGACAGAGAAAGCGCCGACTCTTCTGAAGTACTATCGCCCGGATATGGCGGTGGGGCATCATACTGCTTACGAAAAGGCCATGCGGGTCTGGAGCGGTACAACGCCGCTTGCAGCGGCGCTGGAAATGCTGGAGAGGGAAGAAGACGATCTGGAATATGGCATTACCTTGTACGGCCTGCTTTGGCATCCCGACTGTGCCGAAAGAGAGCGCCTTTCCCAATCGCTTCTCCGCCGGGACGGTTTCTGGCCCAGCTTTGCGTACCTCGCTGCATGGAAGGATCAGGCGGGAGCCCAGTAAGCGTCTATCTTGATATTGGGATCAACCGAAATGAATAAAAAACGGGGCTGTCTCAAAATGAAGCATTTCCAAAGGTTAGAGAAATAATCTTTATAAAAATTGCTCAAGCTGCCGAGAGGGTTTACTGTCTGTGAATTGCAGGCGACAAGCCGAAAGGCATCGCAACGGCGAAATCAACCGGGAGGACTACGACAAGTGGCGTTATAACTACCCAAAATATGACGAAACCTCCGGCTATGTGAAAGTGCCGTCCCAGCAGCTCAGCGATGCAATGGTGGAGGCGTTCAAGGACCGATTGAAGGCTGACTAAAAACAAAGAAAAAGCGCTATCTGACTTGGCTTCAAATCAGATAGCGCTTTTTGTTATCGCAATAATTCAAATAATGTTGCCATTTTGTTGCCACAGCGGGCACTCATGGCGAAAAAGCCTTGGTATTACTGGACTTTTTCCGGGATGCAATCATTCCCATTCGCTCCCCGAAGCCGTAACCTAAACGATTTTGTATAGATGGTTTAGCTCCGATTATCAGGATTGCTTAGATTATCCAAGAATTACGGTGTATCATAATTCCTGTTGTCATTGTCTTGTCAGGCAGATAGGTTGGTGTAGATCCAATCTGTATGGATATTATAGCGCTGTGCTCTTTGAATTGCAATACCACTTTTCAAAATTTACACGCAAAATTTTCAAAAAGCGTGCAAAACATATTGATTTTTGAGGGCCTGGGCATTATAATATAAACACGCATAATGCAAATATTGCGTGCAGAAAGTTGGTGACAGGTTGAGCAAGTACGATATCGTTAACGAAGTTTTTGATGTCATCGGAGAAATTGCAAAGAAATCGGATTTCATTTCTGCCGGACTCAAAGGCCAAGATGTATATGCGCTTTGTAAGCAGGGGTATCTCGAGCGTGTGAAGAAAGGGTATTACAAGCTGGCTGTCGGGGACGAGCCCAAAGAGGAGCTTATCCTTTCGAAACTGATGACGCACGGGGTCATCTGCGTTGAATCAGCTCTGTTCTACTACGGCTATAGCGACTTTGCGCCCAGAGAATGGTCGATTGCCGTCCCACGCTCTTATTCTAGAACGGTGAAGGCGATTCAGACGGAAGTGCCGGTGAAAGCGTATTATGTGCAGAATCCGATGTATCACCTGGGGGAAACAACTGGCACCTTCAATGGCGTAACACTTCCAGTCTATGACCGTGAACGCACCGTCTGCGACTGCTTCAAGTACCGCACGAAGCTGGATAACGAGATATTCAACAAAGCCGTCAATGCTTATGTGGCGGATGAAAAGAAAAACCTTGCCAACCTTTCCAAATACGCAAAGGAAATGGGTGTTTATAAGAAAATGATGAGTGTGATGGAGGTGCTGCTGAATGGCTGACGTGGCTGCATCCGTGCTTGCACGGCTCAAAAATAAAGCCGCAAAAAGCGGCAGAAGCTATCAGCTCTGCTTACAGCTTTTCTGCCAGGAAGAGTTCCTGCGCCGACTGGAAAAGTCAAAATATGCGGAAAACCTGGTTCTCAAAGGCGGACTGTTTCTCTATTCCCTCACGGATTTCGATAGCCGTGTTACGGCTGATGTGGATTTTCTGCTCAGAAAGATGCCCAATACACCGGAACAGCTTCAGGCGATATTGGAGGAGATCATTGCAACCGAAACAGGCAACGATTTTATCACATTTGAAATCAAAACTGTGGCTCCCATTGCTGTGGCAAAGAAGTACGCCGGTATTGGCGCTTCCCTCGTAGCAAGGATAAAGAACACAAAAACTCCTTTTGGCATTGATTTCGGTGTGGGGGATATCATCGTGCCGAGACAGGAAAAGCGGAAGATACCAACGCAGCTTGACGGTTTTGAGGCGCCGACGGTCAATACCTATTCGCTGGAAACGACTGTTGCCGAAAAGCTGGATGCGATCCTCAGCCTGATGGAGTTCTCCAGCCGGATGAAGGATTATTACGATCTCTATTATCTTGCAAACAAGTTTGATTTTGACAGAGCAACATTGACAGAGGCATTGCAAAAGACTTTTGAAAATAGGGAACACCTCTTCACCGTGGAGCAGTTTGAGCAGGTCATGGCCTTTGGCAGCGACGATGCAATGCAGAAAAAGTGGAAAGCCTTCTGCCGAAAAATTGATACAAAGACCGACGATTATAACACGGTACTGAGCACGATAAAAGCGTTCTTGGTAGATCCGTACAAGGCAGCGGTTACTGGCAAAAAATACACAGAATCTTGGTCCGCTTATAACGGGAGCTGGACACAGGGAGGAAATAACAATGGCTAAAATTCAATCTGTCGAGCCGAATATTGCCGATCTTGCAAACGGCTGGCTGAAATCGTATAAGCTTGATTATAAACTAGAGCAGGAATCGCTAAATACAGAAATAGACCAGGCGCTTAATGACTACTATTCTAAAAATGGTGGTGTCGGCGGAAATCGTCCCGATGCAAAGCTCCTTTTGCAGGACAAGAATTTGGTCAATTATCCGATTTTGATTGAGTATAAGGGCTATAAAGATAAGCTTGTTAAGCTTGATGTGGATGGCAAGGTTGCAAACAAAACCGCAAAGAATCAACCCGATTTCAAGAATATCAATTCGTATGCCGTGAATGGTGCCGTTCATTATGCAAACGCACTTTTGCATTATACGAGCTATACTGATATTATTGCCATCGGAATGACCGGCTATAAAAATGATGCCGGAAAACTGGAATATGAGATCGGCGTTTACTATGTTTCCAAAAGTAATTTCGGTGTCGGTCAAAAGGTCGATGATTTCACTGACTTATCTTTCTTGAAAAAGAGTAATTTCGATGCCTTCATCGAGAAAGTGAAACAGCTTCAGCTTTCGCAGGAAGAAATCGAAAAGCTCAGGGAACACCGTGAGCAGGAAATCAACGCCAGCCTTGTAAAGCTGAACAATGACATCTACAACAACGAAAAAGGGTTAAGTGAGCGCGACCGTGTTTACCTTGTGGCGGCTTCCATTATTGCAACGCTCGGCGTTCCCGGGAAGGTTGCTGCACTTGAGAAATCAGAACTGAAATCCTCGACCGAGGAAGGCAACCGTGATGGCGATATTATCCTTCGGAAAATCAAAGCGTTCTTGGGCGAAAAGAATTTGCCGCAGGAAAAACGTGATCTGATTGTTCGTACCTTACAGAACACGCTGACAACCGATAATATCAATAAGGTTGAAGACGGAGAAAGCCAGCTTAAACGGGTCTTTACAAAAATCATTGACGATCTGGGCATTTACTATAAAATCGGGTTAAGTACCGATTTTACCGGTAAGCTATTCAATGAAATGTATAGCTGGCTCGGCTTTTCTCAGGATAAACTCAACGATGTTGTTCTGACCCCCTCTTATGTAGCCACCCTTTTGGCACGTCTTGCAAGGGTAAATAAGGATTCCTATGTGTGGGACTTTGCGACCGGCTCTGCGGGTCTTCTTGTCGCCGCTATGAACGAAATGCTGATAGATGCCAAAGAGCAGATTAAGTCTCCCGATGAATTTGCCTTGAAATCTGCTCAAATCAAGGCGAATCAGCTTCTCGGTCTTGAAATCCTTTCGGAAGTTTATATGCTTGCCATCCTCAATATGATTTTGATGGGTGACGGGAGTTCACATATTTTGAACAAAGACTCTTTAAAAGAGTATGACGGTACTTATAAAATCAAGAGAGTGGATGCAGAGGGGCATGAAGTGGAGAAAACTATCGATTTCCCTGCTGATGCCTTTATTCTGAACCCGCCTTATTCAGCCCCCGGCAATGGAATGGTTTTCGTTGAAAAAGCCCTCTCGATGATGAGCAAAGGATACGCCGCAATTATCATTCAAAACTCCGCAGGCAGTGGCAAGGCAACAGAATATAATAAGAGAGTTTTGCAGCACAGCACTCTGCTTGCCAGCATCAAAATGCCGATCGACCTGTTCATCGGCAAGTCAAGCGTCCAAACCAATGTATATGTTTTCCGAGTCGGTGAAGCGCACCAGAAAGACGACACTGTAAAGTTCATCGACTTTTCCGTTGACGGGTATACGCGAACAAATCGCAAAAAGGCAAGCTGTAACCTGCGGGATACCGATCACGCAAAGGAGCGATATGCCGAGATAGTGGATCTGGTGCGCTTCGGCAAATCTAAGCTGAATATTTTTACCGAAAAGGAATACTACGAAGGTAAAATTGATCCCAATAACGGCGCAGACTGGAATCAGACGGCTCCAATCGACACAAAACCGACACTGGATGATTTCAAGAAAACCGTAAGCGATTATCTGGCTTGGGAAGTGTCCAATCTTCTGAAAAATCAAAGCATGGAGGATGACCGCCTGGGAAAATGAATGCCTCACTTAACGAAAAGCTGGGGACTGTTAAGTGGGGCGAATTTAAACTTGGAGACTTGTTCGAAGTTGTATCTTATAAGAAATGTTTTGATGCAAACAAAGTAGCAATTATCGAAAATAGGGGACATCCATATATAGTTCGCCAAAGTACAGAAAACGGGAGAAAGGGTAACATTGATGAGCCCATTAAATATCTTAATCCAGGAAATACAATATCTTTTGGGCAAGATACTGCTACAATGTTTTATCAAGAGAAACCATATTTTACGGGAGATAAAATAAAAATACTAAGGCCGAAGTATGCTAAATTTGGCAAGAATAACGCTCAATTCTTCCTTTCGACTATGAGAAAAGCATTTTGCTCTTTCGCTTGGGGGAGTTCAAGATTCAACGTCGAAACATTAAAAAAGCAAATGGTTTCACTTCCTATAAAAAATAATGGTTATATCGACTTTGATTTTATGGAATCCTTTATAGCGGAGCTGGAAGCGGAGCGTGTGGCGGAGCTGTCCGCTTACCTAACGGTAAGCAGACTGGATAATTACGAATTATCCAATGATGAAGAAGACGCACTCAAAAACTTCCAATCGCTTAAATGGGATACCTATAATCTTGAAAAGCTCTTTGGCAAATCGACACGGGGAAAGCGTTTGAAAGGCGATGACCGCATTGCAGGTACGCTTCCGTTTGTCACTGCCGGCGAAGCATCAGAAGGCATTTCTGCATATATCAGCAATGAGGTCGAGGTGTTCGAGAAGAATACTACAACGATTGATATGTTCGGCTCTGCGAAATATAGAAATTATATTTACGGCGGTGATGATCAGAGAAAGAGAAAATTGAAACCACCGCATCCGTTGCAACAGAAAGTCTTAATCGTTCACAACAAAGATCAAATAGCAACGCAATCCGAGCCAAGATTAAAGAAGCAGTTGCTGCCAGCGGGAAACAGTATGATGGAATCAAAGAGATAATCGATATGGTTCGCCAGATTATTCCTTATAACCGAATGCTGATTTCTTCGGATGGGTACCTTATCCCTTTGGATGATCGTTATTTCCGTATTGATGCACAGAACTTAGGATTCAAATATGGTGGTGAAATCACTTGCGTTGGGATGATTACAAATATTATCGGCGAAGATACCGATCCCAATGATTCGCAGAACATATTTGCTACACTACAATTTAGCGTAAATGAAGTTTTACGACAACTTCTACCAACAAAAGAAAGGAACCTGTGCGTAATCCATCCTATTGCTGTCTACTATGGAAACTAACCTGTGTAGCTATAACGCGCTAACGGGTCTTAGGGTGTCCTAACAAGATTTTACCGTTTTGCTCCGCGGAAGTAAAAATGGTCTGCTCACTTAGATGGCACAGAAAAAAACGGCGGCAGGGGTTTCTCCCTGCCGCCGTTGCGTTTATGCTGTGTAGATCAGTTCGCTATTCACAATCTCCATAGCCCGTTACATATTGGAAATCTAAGTTTTTCACATAAAAATCAAATAGAATGGAGTAGAGAGATTCTATGCTTTGCTTTGGTGCCAGAGCGTGGAGCAGCAGAGAGGTGTAATATTGCTGAGTCCCTTCAGGCGCGAAAAAACGTTTGTAGTGTGCCAATGTACCTTTGATTGCACCTCTGAAATAATTGTACAATCTATTGGCTGCAGCCTCGGAATTTTCTGACTTGAAACCATATTGAAGGAAGATATAGTTCCAAAAAGAACCAGAAATATCTTCATCTGCTAATCCTGACGACCTATGTGTGCGGAAGTGTGATTCAAATCTCCAGCATTCCCTGCAAGCCCGCGCTGGCGGCCTTTTTGTTCTTATCGAAGGCGTGGGTGTAGATATCCAGCGTGGTGGAGGGCTGGCTGTGGCCGAGGATGCCCGCCACCGTTGCCACATCCGTGCCGCCTGCGATCATCAGACTGGCGGCGGTGTGCCGGAGGGAATGGACGTTCAGCTCCTGCGGCAGGCCGTTCTTCTTGAGGATCAGCTTGAAGCGGT
>OLYB01002137.1_pt1 | contig 14141 bp, 19 predicted proteins | sample 1674481 | NCBI WGS metagenome assembly OLYB01 (sample SAMEA103958167, study PRJEB25191) | human gut metagenome
GGGAAAGAGATTCGGATACCGTGTTTAAGCCGGTGCCAACCGAATTGAAAGGTTTATTGTTAATGGCACCCCACTCAGCATACCATACATTCTCTGCCCATGTATCATCATCATCGCTTACCCAGAAAAAACCATGGGATGCACTATTTGTTTGCAGTGTAAAGAATCTAATTTGTTTCTTCCCAGAAAAGCAAAGCTGAGCAAAGGTTTCGCCGTTTTTGCATACCACGTTAGGAAGCATTGCCTGTACTTCCTTGAATGTCGTAACACCGTAAATAGCCACGTTGAGCTTACCGGCTGCAATCTGCTCCTCAATCTCCTGCAACGCCGGTGAATCGTATTCGCCGTTGTTGTTCTCAAGAAACGCGACATGGTCATTACCATACGTAAGACCCTTGATACCGGTGAGGTCGGCAGAGTTTGCGGAAATCTCAGTTTCCGCGCTGTCAATGCGCACACCCAGTGCCGTGTCGGCGGCACCGCGTGCAGCGGCCTCAGCATCGATACGCCCACCCAGTGCCGTGTCGGCTGTCTCACGGGCACTGGCTTCAGCATCGATACGCCCACCCAGCGCCGTGTCAGCGGATTCACGGTCGGCGATTTCCTTGGCAAGGTTATCGGTCAGTACTTTGTCTGCCGCTTTGCGCTCGGTGGCTTCCATTTCGAGGGCGGCATTCAGCCCGGCGTCACCGGCGATGCGCTCGTCCTCTTCGCTCTTCAGCGCATTATCGATAGCGATGATTGCCTCGGCTTCCCTGCCCGTGGGCGTTAGGTCGGGGGATTCTTCCGGGTCGTAAAGGGGAAATCCATAGTTCTTGGTGCTCGGCATGGCAACTCCTTAGTTCTTGACTGCGCTGCGGAGGGTGGCCCCACCATGCGATAAGATACTCAGGGCGGGTTGGGCAAAATTAACAAATGTAACATTGCCATCGGACTGCTTATATTTTGCCGTTACACCCCATGTGTCAAGGTCACACTGATAATAAACGCCTGTATCCCCGGCAAGGGACAGGCCAAGATGTTCCATGGTGACGAACGTGCTGATGGCACTGTCACGGTTCGGAATCTTGATGGCCGGGATATCAGCTTCACAGGTAACGGGTCTACCTGTTAATTCCGGGGTATCCAATGTATAGAGCCTGCCGAAAATATAGGCGATAAACAGTCCGTTCGATTCAGGCATACAGAGTGCGAACAGCTCGCTTTGGAGGCCTGATGCCGTGACGGTCCCCACTAGCTGTGAGTTGATATCGTAGTAATCAAGACTTGGGTTTAAAATGCGTCCAAGCACCATTTGGTCGGTGTTAATCTCGTTTACCATCGTGTTAATTTGTCCGCGCAATTCTTTCAGCTTGGACGAGACTGGAATCTGGGAAAGCTTAATCATTTCTTACACACGCTCCTCGGGGTCTTGGGTGTACAGGGCATCGTCCGCACGCACAAGCAGGTGCTTGAGGTCGGTCACGGTACCGCGACGAATGTAGGGTGTCGGCTTCGGGCACTTGGTGTCGGCAGTCTTCTTGAGGATGCCCATGACCGTGTGGTCGGCAAGGTTGTCCGTGTCGATGAGGACGAAATCTGATTTCTTGACGTACTCGTCGGGTCGGAAGTCGGAAGCCGTCCAGCCGTCCTGCCAAGGCATATCCGGCTTATCGGCACCGAGGCCCATGTACAGGACACGTCCGTCCACAGCCATATGGCGCACATTCAGCTGCTTGGCCTGCTCCACGGTGAACTGGGTCAAGTCCTTGACGGTCATGCCGTCGAACATCTGGGCCTGCCACATGCGGCGCTGCGCGGGCATGGTGGGTGCGTAGGTGCCCTTGGTGACGTCGTAGTCCATGCCGTTCTGTGCAAGCGCTTGGAATTGGGCCTCAAGGTCACCCATGCGCTTCAGCAAATCGCCGAACTGGCTTAACAAATCGGATAGCAGCTTTTCAAGGGCAGAGACGCGCCTGTTAAGATCCTCGTAATCTGCCGTGTCGGGAAGTTGCAGGTTATGGGCGTACAGCCACCAAATCTGTTCCTCCGGCGTGCGCATGTCCTCAAACGCCTTGTCCTTAAAGGCTGAGTAGCCCGGCATCTGCGGTGCCCAAGCGTGATACTGCGTCGTGGCCCTGTTCGCGCTTTGATTGATTGCCATATTTCCTCCTTTAGCAAATAAGCTGTGTACCTGATGGTATGCAGCTTATTTTAACATTCAGCATAGGCAAGCACTGATATGTTTATCGACACTATATCACACCGGTTGGTCGTTCCAAACCTGCATAAAGCACGGCTCAAGCATCTCGCACACCATCAAATCGGTGTTGAGGAAACCGGTTGTCAGGGCGTTCAGGACAGAATCACCCAAGTAGCCTGAGCGCGCCGTCATATGGTTGATGTAGTCGCTTGCCGTGTTTCCCTTGGTGTCACTGCTGGTCGTGCCGTCAGACTGGCTGTTGCCGGTCGTGTCGCTCGTGCCCTTGTTCTGTGTCAAGTTACTCATGTACTTAGGCTCAGTGGGGTCATTCATGAAAGTCGCTGGTGTCTCGGATACCGTAGCCGTGCCAAGTGAATTTGTGGTCGAAGTCGTGGTGTTGCCCTCATGTGCCTTGCCGGTGGTGGTGCTCGCGCTAGCGTCACGCGAATTGCCATAACCGTCTGTCACGTAAGACGCGAAAGGGTCAAACGCCTCTTTCAACTTCTCCTTATAGATAGCGTTGAAAGTCGGCATGTTCTCGCACATACGTCGATTGAGGTAGTACACGAACATCTGCGGGGTGTCCGCTGCAATCTCACGGTAGGCAAAATGGTCGTAGATACGTTGGTTGAGCACTTCCCTGTATTCCTCATCGAAAATAGGGTAATCCTGCAACCCGATGTTCAGGCCGAACGCCTCATGGATATCGCGCAACGTGAAATTGTGCTCATAGTCACGTGTCCACGTGTTGTCAGAGAACGTCAACATTTGCCTTCTCACCACCTTCGCCACTCTCTCGGCTGAACAGCTCAGAATGCACGCCGGGCTTGTAGGCGCTCGTCTGCTCGTTACCATAATTCAAGTCTCCGCTGTCCTGCTCAGGCATATGCGGAATGCTCCACATCGGCTTGATATCAAGGCCGAACACCTCGCGGCACCTATCGGCGAACTGCACACGGGCACGGTATCGGCTCTCACGCTGCACCATAAACTGCTCATTGTTCGCCATAGTCTCTGCGGTCTGCACGCGCTCCTTTTTCTCGGCGGCTGCGTTGTTGTCGATGCCGAGCAGCGTGTACGCCTGAGCCACCAGCTTCAGCTGGTCGTTGAGCATCTTATCTACGTTGTAGTCAACACCTGAGTTGAAAACCTGCAATCCGACCGCGCTAGAGGAAAGCGTGTTCACGTAGATTGCCGGTTCACCGGCATCGACCTTGTTGAACATGGTCTGGGCGTTCTTCTTGCCCTCTTCCGGAACGGTGACGATGTATGGCGTGCGGTGCGCCCGCAAGTTGAGGTCAATCGTGGAATCGAATTCGGCAAGCCGTGTGCACAGCACGTCAATGCAGCTGTACAGCGGCATACGCTGAAGGTTATCCCAGCAAGCCACGGCGTCTGCGTCCGCGATGCCGTCCACGCCCACAAATTTGTTGAGATGCCTATCCCATTGCAGGCCGTTCGGCGCAATCATCCGAACACGGTTAGGGTTGTTGTAAATGTCCGGCATACCGACTTGACTGAATCTTGCGGCAACCCACAACGGCAAGTTATCAGACGTGGGGACACGTTTAGTCAGCGCAATGGAACCGGCACAGAACAGCACCTTCTCAAAGAAACGCTCGTCAATCTCTTCCGGCAATCCCTCCCATTTGAAACAGCTGGTGGCTGCGGTATAGAACAGCTGCCACCAGTTGCCATAGGTACGCAAGTTCTTTACGCTGTTTTGCCATTTAAGTGCAAATGCGTTTCCGAACATAGCGACCTCGGGTGGGATAAAAGCATCTAGGTTGGGCTTTCGTCCCATGTCCACTCCTTAAAATGAATACTGTTTACCGTCTGTGCGCACCTCGTTAGTACGCACATCGGTGTTACCGATTAACTCAGGCGATGCCCATAGGGTTACGCCCTTTTCCATGATACCACGCATGGCCTCGCGCTCCGTCTCGTTGGCGCCGGCGCATGTGATGTTTGATTCAAGTACGCGCCAATAGGCAAACTTCGTCATGCACAGCATGTCGGCAACGGTGCCAAGCTCGATGAACCGCTTTACGGCGTACCCATATCTACGGAAATAGTCCGACACTGCCGATTTAGCGGCACCCGTAATCGTCTTGTAGGTAATGCACACCCCGACAAGACCATTTGACCAATTGAAGCCGTTGCCGCCCATCTGCCCGACTGTTGACGGCGGGGTGAGCTGTGCGTCCTGCACGTTGGCGTTGATTGCCGCCACAGCCTGCTTATAGTCTCCCTTGTTGACGGCAAGCGCCGTGTTGTAGTCGATACCCGCATTTTGGCGCGACACCTCGCCGTAACGCTGGGCATTCATCATGGATGCGGCAATAGCGGTGTTCGATGCGTCACGCTGTGCAGCTGCGGTAGTCTCGGCAATGCGCTGTGAAGCCATAGTGGACACGACACCCGACGCTCCTGAAGTCGCACCCAACAGGCCACCGGCTAAGCCTCCACCAGCTGCACCGTGCGCAGCGCCTGAAATGCTGCTCAGGGCAGACCCTACATACCCACCGGTAGCAGCCTCCTGCGCGTTGCTCATAGCCGCCTGATAGTTGTTAGCAGTGTTAACGCGCGAGGCATTGAGGGAACGTTCGCTGTTCTCCTGCTGCATATTGGCAAAGTTCATGCCGGTCACATAGGCACCGCTCGCCTGCAAATTGCCACGGGTCTGCTGCCAACTGGCGTTCTGATAGCTATATGCCCTCGTGTGCGTGGTAGATGCCATGTATGTGATGTAATTGTTGTTAACTACGGAGAACTGGGGGAAATCGGTAATCCAAACAGCCGTGTCGATGAAGTCACCTGCCGTGATGTTCACCTCACCGGTTGACGAAACTCCCGAAAACGTGAACTTCAGGGCAGAATTGCCGTCGTGCGTGCCGTAGTTAGATGGAAACACTGCGGCCTTTGCAAACGGCATGAGCGCTTGCGCAATCGCCTTAAGGTGAATCTTATCCCCGGCAACCAATTGCGGCTTAAGGTAAATCGGGTTGCCGGTGAATGTGGCAAGCTCGATAACCGAATAAGGATAGGCGTACATCTTGGATACGTCTGAATCGTCACCAAGGCCCATCGCGATTGCATCGAAGATGGAATTTGACACAGCCACGTCACCGGTGATGTCCGTGCCCCGTGAGAACCCTGAATCCACACGGTACGCGGGAACCTTACCGAACAGGTTCACCTTATCGGCTGTAGCGAAAGATTCAACCGTAAGTGACTTGGGGAAAGCGTACATACAGATAATGCACTGCGATACCCACGAATAGTCACTTGCGTAAGACATGAAATTTGAGAATTCCGCAACATCCATTGCATAGACCTCGCAACCGCTCACCAATCGGTCACACGGGTGACCCTGAGCACTCTTAAGTGTCGGGTCTGTCAATGTGCCCGGCGATTCAGTCATGTTGGCTGTAGACACTACGATAATGTAGGCAGATGAACCCGATTGCATAGGCAACAGGTTGTAATACTCTCGTGCGCATGGGGTAAGCGTGTCACCGCAGTCCAGACCTTCAGGCAACGACAGATAATCATTCAGCTTCTTTCCATCTGTCGGCTTACCGGCACCTAGGTTCGCGTTAGCCATCCCGACATGCCCGGATTCGACATAGGCCCGTCCGAACGTGATGCTACCTGCATAGGTGGTCATAACATCCAGTTGCACGGTTAGCCTTGTTGCCTGTGGTGACAGGTATTCGACATTCGTGATGAAATAGAAATACGTGCGCTCAGGCCCCTCGTCTGTGACGGGCTGCTGAGGGTTGGTGACGGTAAGGTAATTATATTTGTATACGGATGAATAGGGGACCGGCACGCTCACAGGCTCACCCGGGCGCAAGTTCTGAAAGTTGGTCGCATACCAGCTACCGGACTTCGCCGCGAACCATGCGTCCCGTTCCTCCTTGCTTTCCCATGCCACGACGTCACGGTATGCGGAATCCCAAGGCACCTGCAACAGGCGCACCTTGGAGCCTGTAGGCCAGACGTTGGGTGACAAAACCTGTGCAGCGTTCATTTCCGATACAGGCGTATCCACTTTAACTCCTTAGATAAAAGAGCCGCCCGGAATCGGACGGCTCTAAGCTACAAACCTATGCCTGTAGGCTAGGCTTCGTTAATCGTCACCTTAACGGTCTTGGTAACGACCTCGTTGCCCTCTGCACCGTTGGCAGACAGGACAATCCTTGCCGTTCCCGCGGCAACGCCGGTCACGGAAACAGTAGACTTCAGGCGGTCAATGGCAATCGTGATGTTAGCATCACCATCCGCGATTGCAGCCGTGAACGTCGGGTCGGTCGCGTTGTCGGGCGTGGCGGAGACTGCGAACGTCTCGGTCTTTCCCTTCATCACGGTGACATCAGCCGGGGTCGCGGTAAGACCGGTCACGGGCACGGCACCGTCAACGGTAACGGTGTATTTGGCAGACTTAGACGGGTCTGCAATCGAGACTGCCTTGACAACGACCTTTGCGCCGCTCTTTGCGTGTCCCGCATGGAACGTGCCGTAGGAATCGACATAGCAATCGGCGGGCAACGTGGTCACATGGCCCTTGCCGTCATAGGCGGCAAGCTCGAAACGTACGGCCTGATTGGGATTGCCGGTGCCGGTGACGTCGGCAATCAGCTTAATCTCAGGCAGCTTGATATAACCGGTGGAAAGGTCGAGCGTAGGCTGAATGGTAGAGTTGCCCTTCCCCTGTGCGTCAAGCAGCGTCACACCATCAACAGTGGAATCAATGCTCATAACCTGCGTATCCTCCATAGTAGAGAACATGATTGCATTGGCGAACAGCGAATACGAAAGCGTCTCCCAATGGTGCATGACGGTAAGCTGAGTCATGTTCAGCGGATTGATGGGTGCAGTCAGCGTGAACGGGGCGATGTTGTCGGAACAAAGGAAAAAGTCCTCGTCAACGAGAATCGCCTGAACACCCGGAATAGGAATCTTGGGAACGACGATGATACGGTCCGCGATAAGCTCACCGTTCTTCTCGTTGAACATGTAAGCGAGCATCTGCACCGTCATAACGGCATCTACGTCAGCCGGGATAATCAGCAGCGTGCGGTCGGTAAGTGTTGCCAGCCCGGCATTTCGACCCTCAGACGAATAATCAGTCGAGTAGTAACGGAGCTTCGTGTTCATGGCTCGTACGGCAGTTGCCAACTTCTCACAGCGCTCAACAGCCGTTTCACGGTCAGGCGCACCGGCAATATCATCGATGTGGATGTTGTAGAAACCCTGAAAATCCTGATAGTGCTTGAGCAGGTTAAGCATCAGCAGGAATTCGTCATTCTGGTCGGAATTCATCGGCTGGGCAAGACAGGAATTGATTAGCGCGGAAAGCTGTTCGTCCCCGGTAAAGGCACCGGAGATAACCTGTTCCATGGGCAAAGCGATCTCATACTTGTCACGGCGGTTCATCACGTGGTACTTAACGTGAATGTCAGGCTCACGACCGTCAAGGGCAAAGACGTTAACTGCGTCCTTCTGGTATTCCTTGGCTCGCAGGAGGTTTACCTGCATCTCCTGAATCGTGGTACCCCAGCGCGTGGACGCACGCTTAAGGTACGACAGCGGATTCGTGAAGGATTTCTGTCGCACGATGGTCAACGCGATTCGGTTGAGCAGCACGTTCCAGAAAACGTTCCAGTCCGGCGTGTATGCGTTCAGCGCCTTGATGGCGTCCGCCACATTGCCCTGCGTGACAGCCGGTACGCGAGACTGATAATCGGACGGCGCGTACTGTCGCACCGTATTCAAAATCTCAGCATTCGTGGCGGTAAGGATACCGTTCTCAATCTTTGGCATAATTTACACTCCCAACAGTCGGTTAATGCCGTCAATATCAATTGTAGGATATTCCACCTCATCTGTCTCGTGGTTATCCTGCTCAATGGATTCGTTAACCGAGCCTTGGTTGGCGATAGCGGTAACGACGGCGTTCAAATCGTTGAGCTGCTTACCCATCGCAGTCACCGTGGCAGTCAAGTCTGCGATTGCCGACATATCAATCTGTGGCTCAGTCTTAACGGGCTCAGTCTCAACAGTCTCAGTATTTTCCTCTTTTTCCGTACCTTCTTTTTGCTCGACAGCCATGGTCAATCCTTTCTTAATAAGCGTGGCCCACTCGTGCTATGCACAGTGGGCCAACTAAGCATTTCGGTGAAGCTCACCAGCTTGAGCCAAGTCACATGCCTGCACACCCCGCGCCGGTCAGCGATGCATAAACCGGGGTATTAACTACATACTCGACACTGGCACCTCACCATTACATATATTAACCCACATCGCGTAATTCGTAAACTCGCGGCTCAAGCACGACACCGCCGGGAACGGCAACCGGCGATAGCTTGCCGGTGCCCGGTATCAGGCGGCCTGTAACCGGGTCCACGTTGTTAAGCCCGATGCGGAAATTATCGAAGTTGCAAATCTGCTTGACGTTATCCGGCATACCGGCACACGTCACGCCCAGTTTGCCGTTCAAATCCCAGATATAGCATTTAGCACGGATGTGCCGGGCGTGATTAAACGTACCCTCAACTTTCCATGCACAAAAATCCGTATCATGCAACCTGATTCCTTCAGGGTCCCCTGTACCCTTAAGGTGCATTGAATCGGTATCGCAGTAGACGAAACGCTCTCTGTTCTCATGAATGGCGTGTATCAGTGTCATTCGTGCCCACGCGGTGCAGAATGTACCGACTGGAATGTAGATAGGTTCACGTGTCTCAGGTTCGGCCAGTTCCCAATGCACGACACCATCATCTTTGAGCACGGGGTATTTCTGCGTAACATCGGGATTAGTCGCAAACTTACCGTAAATGTTGTTGAGCATCAGCTTGGCAAGCGTGCGCATAGCCCCTTTCGATGACCGCTTGACGCTCCCCCAATGCTCGATATACTTGCCGAACAAATCATTGCCGTGCGCTGTCCTGAAGGCGTAGCCGCCAAGCCATTCATAGACGTCAACGTCGTAATTCTCGAACAGCAATTGCAAATCGAGGCAAGTCAACGTGATAGTGACAGGCTCAACGGTGTCACGCACATACTCGTGGGCACCGTAGAAACCGCAGTTCCTCAGCTGAATCATGGGAACACCGTCAGACTTAAGGTGAAATGAGCACTTAAGGCGTTGAACGTACAGCTCTGTCGCATCGTCCCACAACGGGTACTCAGACAGCTTTTCCGGCCTGTGGGCCTTTTCCCTGATATCGGGGGCCGCATATGCCCCATAGAACATTCGCGGTTCACCAATCGGATAGTATTTAGATATGAGCATAGAGGGATACATTGAGTTATAGTCGACTGAAATGCCACCGTAAATATCAACACCTGCATACTCAGGCTCGACATAAGTGAAGCCACCTCTATAGCTCTCGCGTATCTCCATATCTTCCTGCGCCGTCAGCACAGGAAACAGGTGCTCAAATACCTTTTTGCCCACTAACTGCTTATAGAACGTAAATGCATTGGAACCAATGGTCATCTTCTCCAAGCCTTGCGATTTGTTGGTGGCTAGAGCCTGAGCCACAATCTCAACGTCACGCCTGATGTAATCCAATTCCTCATCGGTAAGCTCGTGGCCCCTCTCACGAAATTCCTCATAGTCCAAATCGCCTTTACCCTCGTCTAGATTAAAGGCCTGTGCCACCTTGCGAACGGGCATAGGGAATACCTTCAGTGAATCTCTAATCTCTATGGTCATTCCCGAAAAGAAACAAATTGAAAGCTGGTAGAACTTTCCCTTGCTGGAAACTATCGAGGAAAATTCACCGGCTACCGGGTTCTCTTTCACCCATGTGTAACCAAGTTTCATGAGCCTATCGACAATGAACTTGCCGTCAAATGCCAAATTGTGAAACCAATACAGACACTTACCGTGTTCAGCAATATACAGCAAAAATGAATCGATATTGTTCCCGTAGGCGTTCGGTGTGCTCTCGCCGACATAGGCAATAGCCCAAGCCCAGACACGGCAATCATCCTTGCGTACCGTTGTCTCAAAGTCGGCCTCCGCCCACCTCATGTCACTGCCTCCTTGGCACAGCCTGCTTTACCACACGAACGATAGCGTAGGCAACTTCGTTCTGTGCGTCCTCGTCGCTCATTGCCTGAGCAGCGCGAGCTTCTTTAAGACTTTTTGAACCCGCATACGGTGCGTACATTGCCGACAGCTCGCCCATAAAATTAGTCCGCTGCGTCAAAACATCAAACTGTATATTGGTCATTGATTTAATCTCAGCTTCAAGCTGGTCGGCTCCGGCAAATCTAGCCATATCAAGCACCGCGTCTTTAAGCCCCTTACGGCGTTCAGCGTAAGAGCGTTTAGCCATCTCGACGAACATCTGTTCTCGCCGCTCAGCCGTCCGCTTATCCCTAGGCTCTACTCCGGCTGATGCAACGCCGACACCGTAAACATCACCAAGATACTCATGGACACGGCCTGTCTTACGGCCCTTGTAATCACGTTCCTCCAAGACACGCTCCATCTGGCGTGCCTGCACCGTCTCATAGATGTTCTGGGCACCGGGAACAGCTTTAACCTTAATCCTGTTGATGCGCTCAAGCTCAGCCTGCCTCGCCCTGTTTATCTGCTCGATAGCGTCCTGAGTGTTGCGATACGTCACTTTGGTTGAAATAGCCCCGCTTTCGCTGTACACGTGGTAGGCGTTCTCACGAGATGTGAAGCGCTTGAGCTGAGCGCGATACGATAGCTTTTGTCCGGCGGTCATGGCTTTAACTTCAGACCACGGCCTAACCGGGCTTACGTCTGCAATGGCCTCCTCGCTCGCGCCCTTCTTACGTAGGCGTGACTGTTTAGCGCGTGCGCGGCGTTGCAGTAACGCCAATGCTACAGATGCCATGTGACCTCCAAGACAAACAAGGCCACGCAAATAAGCGTGGCCTTGGACTAGCTGTTTGTATTATAAACCGCTAAAACGGAATCTCCTCGTTATCGATGGGCTTACCGGTAACAGGGTTCATCGTCTCGTAGTCGATAACGGGAACCTTGTGCAGCTTTACGCCCTCGACGGTCTCACCGACCTCGACAGACCACGGACGCGGATTCTCAAGCCAGTACTTGCCGTCCTTGGTCGTGACCTTCACCTTACGGCCGACCAAGTCCTCGAAGGAATCGATATCGGTGGATGCGAAGGCATTGAACAGTGCGCTCTTGGGTGTGAAGGTAATCGACTTCTCGCCGTTATCGGTTGCCACGAACAGTCTAATGTTGCGCTTGGGCGCTCCATTGTCCCAATACAGCTTCTTGCCAGTCTGATACTGGTAGGCCTGCGGGTTGTCCATGCCGACAACGACACCCTCAAGCACCTCGGAATAACCGGGCTTCTCGGGGTTGCAGTAGTTCCAAGCGGTAGACTTCTTGATATTGAAAATAGACATTGTAATCTCTCCTTTAACTGTTACTGTTCATCGACCTGAACTGCGTATTTCATGAAGTCCTCACCGGACAGGACATAAGTACCGGTATCGACTTCAACATGATTGATGCAAATGGTGTCATCATCGTACTTCTTGCGCAGCCGTTTCTGGCAATCCTTTGCATCGTGCTCGTTGTCCAACGTCTCTACGATATCCTCGAACTCACCAAGGGCGTTGATTCGCTGACCGAAAGCGACAGTGAACGTGAGCGTTCGTTTAATGCTCCTCATTATCCTTTACCTCCCTCCGCACATCTTGAACCATTTCTGTAACGTATGCTTAAGCGCTATAAGCGCGGATAGCTCTGTTCTGCACCCGGTAATCATATCACGATTAGCGTTACGCTTCGCAATGTTTAACATCTGTTTTGTAGATGAAATCTTACGGTCGAGCAGCTCGGATAGCTCGTCATAGGTCATGGCAGCCGCTGTAGCCTTAGTTAAATGAGCGGTACCGTATTTAACCTGTTTGTTGGCTGTGGAATCAAATCGTGGCATTACATAGCACCTTCTGGAATTTCTAAGATATTGACGCTTACAATGCGAGCGCCATTTAATAACAAACGGTCAAGCTTGCTAACACATGATTCCATATCATCTAGGTACCATGTGTCAACTAGCGGAGCACTGTGTTCTAATTTACCGTAATCATAAACTACAGTAAGCATGTAATCAGTCATTGCAAATCTCCTTTACTTGAATAAATGAAACCTGTTTATCGTCCAGCAGCATCTTTATGAAAAGATAGCAGCCAGTTTGCGTCATGAACTTGAGTCTGTGAGTCTCGCTACCATGAACACGGTATTTGAGTGCATATTTGTACATCAGCAGTTCCATTCGAGCAAATAGAGCAGTACGACAGCAGCGTTTGAGATAGAGGCAAAGAACAATAGCCATCTAAGAATTGGTGCATCAGCAAAATCGAACATAAATGTTTCGTTCTTAAACCCAACAATGAGAGCAAATAAACACACCATACTTAAGCTAAACATTCCGGCAAAACACATTACACCAAGGGCAAAAAGTTTCATCATATGTGCTTCTCCCATTCCTCGGCAATGGCCTTCACATAGGCCTCAGAACCGACAATGAACAATCGCTTTGTCACAAACTGTCCTTCAACAGTTCGTTCATAGCAGCTGTCATGCTCGGAGTATTTACCGTAGAAATCTGACTTCGACAGAGTATATTTATTAAATGCATACTTATAGAACTTGCGCAACTGATTGCCAGAGAACTCGCAATCGGGCATAGCAGCACAATACGTTTCAGTCTCGTCAACTGCCTGAGCAAAAACAGCCATCAATCTACCGTTAGCCTCATACCGGTCAACCTTAAGCAGATTGCCCGTCTTAGGAATATTGAACATGCGTACTCCTTAAACCATCGTTACGCGAAGCACACCGGGAATACCAGCATCCGGCTCGTTCTCCAGTGAACAAACGAAGCCACGTGAGGAATAGAACTTGAAGTCGGCAATAATATCCTTGGTGGCATACTTGCCCAGCTTCACCTTGCAGCCGAAGGTATCCGCAATGTACATGTAGACGTAGCCTTTCATTGTTTTTTCCTTTCTATAGCTGTGAATATGCGACGTTGCTGAAATTATCAGTAACGCCCGAGCAGGGCAGACAGTGGTTATTTGCTTGGAGCGGCGAATATATCTACCAGCTCTGCAGGAGCATAACCACGAAAGATAGTACACGGTCCTTGTATAGCCTTATGTGGTACATCATCGGTAGCGTCTTTCACGTCGTAGTAATTTAAACCGTGCTCACGCAACCATCTACTAAACTGCCTAATGGTAGTAGGTGAATACCTAAACTCAGTAGAAACACGCAGATACGCTTCACCAGACGTTGAATAGGTTAACATTGCAATTGGTGTTTCATAAGAAACAAAAAAAGTTCTGCATCCTTATAATGCTCAGTATGAGCATTGCAGGTGTGGAAGGGTTTATTAACTTTATCGGTGTAGTACATTATTGTATCCTTTCTATAACGTGAGTGATAATATCTGCCCTGCTCGGGCGTTGCTTTCAGGCAGGGCCAGAGGGCCACATAATCCTTAGAACTCTAAGTACACCGTAGCGCGTGTGTACCCCGGGTTCAGAAAGTCGAGGCTCCAACTAACACGTGCAATAATTGAAAGATTATCTAGATAGTTAATGAATGTAGTGAGCTGCACATCCTTAGCAGTGTGCAAAACGTCGAACTCGTCTAAATCCTCGTCCCAATGCTTTATTTCTACTTTATTGATAATAGAGTTAGTAACTTTACCGTTCATGTTGTATCCTTTCTATTGTGTTAATTAAACTTTCTATGTGGCCCTCTGGCCCTGCCTGCTATATACGGCCCTTTCGGGCGCTTGGAAAGTCTGGCCTTTCGGCTAGTTGCTTTCCGCTTTATTCTGTTTTCAAGGTCCCTTTCGTTACTTATAATATACCGGTTCGCGGTATGTTTGTCAACGAATTTCTCGATATTATTTTGACTGATTTT
>OLYB01002139.1_pt1 | contig 14139 bp, 9 predicted proteins | sample 1674481 | NCBI WGS metagenome assembly OLYB01 (sample SAMEA103958167, study PRJEB25191) | human gut metagenome
GTTTTCTCCCCTTTTGCAAAGTGCTTTTTTGCTGCTTCCATTATAGCAGGGAACCGTGCACCCCGCCATTGGCGACTTCCACATTTTTCCCGCCCTGCGTTTGGAAGTAATGCCTTTACCCTATATAACGGCCCACGGCGGCATTTTGCAACAGCTTCCTTGACATTTTTTTTGCGCTATTGTAAGATGGGAAAGGTTTCATCTTAAATCATTACGCCGCTGTGGCGGAACAGGCAGACGCAAGGGACTTAAAATCCCTCGGTGGCAACACCGTACGGGTTCGATTCCCGTCAGCGGCACCACAAAGGGAGCAGCCACCAGCCGCAGGTTGGCGGCTGTTTTCTTTTTGGCTATGACGCTGGGAATCGAACAGGGCGGCGCCTGCAAATTTCCTATCAGTGTGCCCCGCGGCCCTTGACAAATCCCCTCCCTCCGCCTTATAATACTTTGGTGAATAGCACAAACGGCTATGACAGGGTCAGTGCTGCACCCCGCCCCCAGAGAGAAAGCTCCTGGCTGAAAGGCTTTCGGCATCCCGGTGCATCACAGCCGCCCCCGAGCCATCGGCGTGAAGAACGCCGGCGTCCCCGGTGCGTTAAACCGGCAAAAAGCGGCAGCGTCCTTTCGGCGCTGCAAACTGGGTGGTACCACGGAAGATTTGGCTTTCGTCCCTACGGCTTCGTAAAAAATGAAGCAGGGGAGGAGAGCTGTTTTTTGTGTTCTCACCCTTACCAAAAGAAAGGAATCAACCCACTATGAAATGGACAGGACTCAATGAACTGCGCGAAACCTTCCTCGAATTCTTTGTCAGTAAGGGGCACACCCGCCTGCCCTCGGCGCCGCTGGTGCCGCAGGATGAGGCCAGCCTTTTGCTCATCAATTCCGGCATGGCCCCCCTCAAAAAATACTTCACCCGGCAGAAGTTCCTGCCGAACGGCAGCTTCCGCGCCACCAGCTGCCAGAAGTGCATCCGTACCCCGGATATCGAAAATGTAGGCAAGACCGCCCGCCACGGCACCTACTTCGAGATGCTGGGCAACTTCTCCTTCGGCGATTACTTCAAGGAGGACGCTACCCGCTGGGCCTGGGAATTCATCACCGAGAAGCTGGAGCTGCCCGTCGATAAGCTCTATGTCTCTGTTTACCAGGATGATGACGAGGCCTATGATATCTGGACCAAGCGCCGCGGCGTCGCCCCCGACCACATGGTCCGTCTGGGCAAAGAGGATAACTTCTGGGAGATCGGCTCCGGCCCCTGCGGCCCCTGCTCCGAGATCTACTTTGACCGCGGGCCCGAAAAGGGCTGCGGCCGTCCCGATTGCCATGTCGGCTGTGACTGCGACCGCTATGTGGAATTCTGGAACCTGGTATTCACCCAGTTCAATTCCGACGGCGAGGGTCATTACACCCCCTTGGAGCACAAGAACATCGATACCGGCATGGGCCTGGAGCGCCTGGCCTGCATCATGCAGGGTGTCGATAACCTCTTCGAGGTCGATACCGTCCAGAACATCATGAAGAAGATCTGCGAGATCGCCGGCGTCACCTACAAGCAGGATGAGAAAAAGGATGTTTCCATCCGTGTGGTCACCGACCACATCCGTTCTACCGTCTTTATGATCTGCGACGGCGTGGTGCCGCAGAACGAGGGCCGCGGGTATGTGCTGCGCCGTCTGCTGCGCCGTGCCGCCCGTCACGGCCGCCTGCTGGGCGTGCGGGAGCCGTTCCTGTATCAGGTCGCCGATACCGTCATCCACGAAAATGAGAGCGCCTATCCTGAGCTCGTCCAGCGCCGGGACTATATCGTAAAGACCATCCGTGTGGAGGAGGAGCGCTTTGCCCGCACCATCGATGCCGGCCTCGATCAGGTCAATTCCATCCTGGAAAAGCTGGCCGCCGAGGGCAAGACCGTCTTCTCCGGCGAGGATGCCTTCCGCCTGTATGATACCTTCGGCTTCCCCATCGATCTGACCCGTGAGCTGTGCGAGGAGCGCGGCATCACCGTGGATGAGGAGGGCTACAAGACCCTGATGGAGAAGCAGCGCACCATCGCCCGTGAGGCCACCGCCCGCAATGTCGGCGATGTGGCCTGGGTCGAGGATGTCCTCAAGGGCGTTGAGGGCGGCGAGGACTTCGTCGGCTACGAGAGCCTGACCGCCGAAAGCGAGATTCTCGGCATCGTCTATGAGGGCGAGCGGGTTGAGGCCATCGGTGAGGGCGATGCCGCCCAGATCGTGCTCACCCGCACTCCCTTCTATGCCGAAATGGGCGGTCAGGTGGGCGATAGCGGCACCATCACCTGCGGCGAGAATGTCTTTACCGTCACCGATACCCGCAAATCCGGCTCCGGCCACTTCATTCATGTCGGCACCGTTACCCACGGCACCTTCCAAATGGGCGATACCGTCACCGCCGCCGTGGATGAAAACCGCCGCATGAGCATCATGCGCAACCACACCGCCTGCCACCTGCTGCAAAAGGCACTGCAGGAGGTCCTGGGCGATCATGTCCATCAGGCCGGTTCCCTGGTGGATGATAAGGTCTGCCGCTTCGACTTCAGTCATTTTTCCGCCGTGACCCCCGAGGAGCTGGAAAAGGTGGAGGCCCGTGTCAACGAGCTGATCCTGGAGGCGAACCCCGTCACCACCACCGAAATGCCCATCGAGGAAGCCAAGAAGATGGGCGCTATGGCCCTCTTTGGCGAAAAGTACGGCGATACCGTCCGGGTGGTCAATGCCAATAATAAATCCATCGAGCTGTGCGGCGGCACCCATGTGGATAATACCGCCAAGCTCGGTCTCTTCAAGATCCTCAAGGAATCCAGCGTGGCCGCCGGTATCCGCCGTATCGAGGCCGTGACCGGCCGCGGTGTGCTGGAATACATGGCGGAAAATCAGGCACTGATGAATACCGCCGCCCAGAACCTCAAGCTGGGCAGCCCCGCCGAACTGCCCCAGAAGACCGCGCAGGTTATGACCGAGCTGAAGGCCAAGGAAAAGGCGCTGGCCGATCTGGAGAATAAGATGGCCGCTTCCGCCGCCGCTGATCTGTTCAAGAACGCCGTCACCGTCAAGGGCCTGCAGGTCGTCACCGGGATGCCCGGCGAAATGAAGCCTGATGCCCTCCGCCTCATGATCGATGAGGCCCGCGGCAACCACCCCGATGCCGTTATCGCTTTGGGCAGCGTCTTTGGCGGCAAGGGTACCATCGCCGTGGCCTGCGGTACGGAAGCCGTGAAAGCCGGTGTCAACGCCGGTAAGCTTGTCCGCGCCCTCTGCCAGCTTACCGGCGGCAATGGCGGCGGCCGTCCCGATAGCGCCATGGGCGGTGCCGGCGATCCCGAAAAGATCGCCGAAGCCCTCACCCATCTGCCCGAACTGATCTGATTTTTTGCGGCGCCTTTTTGCGGCGCTCCTCCGTGGAAAGCACCCCCGGCGTCGTCGCTGCCCTTGACAGGCATAAGTACGATTTCATCGTACAACAGCCTGCCTGCGGGCGCTTCTTGCCGGGAGCCCTTTCCCTCCGTCGCGCCCGTCCGTTTTTCCCCAGTTCCATAAATCCCCGGAAAGGAGTATTCTCTCATGTGTGTTTTCTGCAAGATCGCATCCGGCGAGATCCCATCGAACAAGCTGTACGAGGATGATAAGGTCCTCGCCTTCTATGATCTCGATCCTCAAGCGCCCACCCACTTCCTGGTCATCCCCAAGGAGCACATCGCCTCCGCGGCCGAGATCACCCCGGAAAATGCCGGGATGGTGGCCCATATCTTCGCCACCATCGCCCGCATCTGCGCCGAGCATGGCTGGGAAAGCTACCGTGTGGTGACCAACTGCGGTGAGCAGGCCGGCCAGACGGTGCAGCACCTGCATTTCCATGTGCTCTCCGGCCGGGATATGACCTGGCCCCCTGGCTAAACCGATCGCATTTTCCTGTCCCCGCTTTTCGGCGGGGACTTTTTCTTGCAAATGCCGCCGCACTATGATATAATTTATCCAAATTTTCGTTTGATGGGGAGAGGGAACATGGCAAAAACCAATAGAAAAGAATCAAGAAAGATCTACGAGGGCTATAAAAAACGCCAAAGACTTTGGAACACTATTTTCATCGTCTTCTTTGCCGTCATCGGCATCGGTTCTGCAGTGCTCAATGGCACCATGGAGCTGGATCCGCAGATCGTCATTGGCAAATACGAGTTTACCTGGTTCCACCTGGTCATCCTGGCCGTCCTGGTGGTGCTGCTGGGCTTCGGCATCGTGGCGCTCAAACGCGACAGCAGCGAGGAGCAGCAGGAGATCTACCGCCAGGAGCGCGAGGAAGCCATCCGTCTGCGGCAGGAGGTCATGGCCGAGCGCAAGCAGGAGATGCAGGATGCCTACAATGCCATGAAGCGCCGCCGCGCCGAGCGCCTGGCCGCCCAGGGTATGGCCCCCACCGCCGCCCAGGCCGATGTGGTGGATGCCGTGGAAATGGTGGAGGCCGTGGAGGCCGAGGCCGCCGAAGCAGTGGAGATGGCGGAGCAAGCCGATGGCGAAAAAGAGTAGAAAACCTCTTGACATCGCCGGCCGAAAGGGCTACAATAACCGCATAAATCCCAAAGCGTTACGAGAAAAGTTACCCGCGCCCCGGCACTCCTGCCAGAGAGCGGACGGCACAGGCTGCAACCGTCCGCAGGAGAATGAGGAATTGCGGACCGCCTTTTCCAGCGCGGTGCCAAATCACCGCCGGCCCGGCCCCGTTACCCGCCGCAATGAAGTGGATCGCTTTAGCCGATCCGATTCGGGTGGAACCGTGGGATATTTTGTCTCACCCCGGCTGTTTTCTTCGCAGGAAGAAAGCAGCCGTTTTTATTTTCCCTTTTTCGGCGGCGGTGAAAACCGGCGCTGGCTGTGTCGGGGGTTCGCCATACATCAGTCCGATTTCATCGGACAAGAGTATGCCGTCACCCGCCTCCTTGCCATCATCCGATTTTCCCTCGCCGCCCCTTTGGGATCTTCCGCATCAATTCATCAATGACCAGAAATGGAGGAAATTTATCATGATCAAAATTACCCTGAAAGATGGCTCGGTCAAGGAGCTGGCCGCTCCCCAGTCCATCGCCGATTTTACCAAGGATCTGAGCATGGGCCTGTACCGCAATGCCTGCTGCGCCCTGGTGGATGGCAAGGTCGCGGATCTCTGCGATCTGCTGGACCATGACTGCGCCGTGGAGATACTCACCTTTGAGGATGAGCAGGGCCAGCGCGCCTTCAATCACACCGCTTCCCACATCCTGGCCCAGGCGGTGCAGCACCTGTTCCCCGAAGCGAAGCTCGCCATCGGCCCCGCCATCGAGGATGGCTTCTACTACGATTTCGATGTCCCTTCCCCCTTCACCCCGGAGGACCTGGAAAAGCTGGAGGCCGAAATGGCTGCCATCGCCAAGCAGGATCTGCCCATTGAGCGCTTCTCCCTGCCGGTGGAGGAGGCCAAAAAGCTGATGGCCGATCAGCCCTATAAGCTGGAGCTCATTGAGGAGCACGCCGGCAAGGGCGAAGCCATCGCTTTCCGCCGCCAGGGCGATTTTACCGACCTGTGCGCCGGCCCCCACCTCATGTCCACCGGCCCCGTCAAGGCGGTCAAGCTGACCAGCTGCACCGGCGCCTACTGGCGCGGCAGCGAAAAGAATAAGATGCTCAGCCGTGTTTACGGCTGCGCCTTCCCCAAGCGCAGTATGCTGGAAGAACACCTGGCCCGGCTGGAGGAAGCCCGCCGCCGCGACCACAATAAGCTGGGCCGTGAGCTGGAATACTTCACCACCGTTGATGTCATCGGCCAGGGCCTGCCGGTCCTGCTGCCCAAGGGCGCCCGGGTGGTCCAGCTGATGCAGCGCTGGGTAGAGGATACCGAGCAGCAGCGCGGCTACCTCCTCACCAAGACCCCCCTGATGGCCAAGCGCGAGCTCTATAAGATCTCCGGCCACTGGGATCATTACCTGGACGGCATGTTTGTGCTGGGCGATCCCCACGATGAGACCAAGGAATGCTTTGCCCTGCGCCCCATGACCTGCCCGTTCCAGTACCAGGTATTCCTCAACCGCGCCCGCAGCTACCGCGATCTCCCCATGCGCCTGGGTGAGACCTCCACCCTGTTCCGCAATGAGGATTCCGGCGAGATGCACGGTCTCATCCGTGTGCGCCAGTTCACCATTTCGGAGGGCCATATCATCCTGCGCCCCGATCAGCTGGAGGAGGAATTCCGCCACTGCCTGGAGCTGGCTAAGTACTGCCTCGAAACCGTCGGTCTGCTGGAGGACTGCACCTTCCGCTTCTCCCAGTGGGATCCCAACAATACCGAAAAGTACATCGGTACTCCGGAGCAGTGGGATGAGGCCCAGGGCATCATGGGAAAAATCCTCGATCACCTTGGCATCAAGTACACCATCGGCATCGATGAAGCCGCCTTCTACGGCCCCAAGCTGGATATCCAGTACAAGAATGTCTTTGGCAAGGAAGATACCCTCGTCACCATCCAGATCGACCAGCTGCTGGCCGAGCAGTTCGATATGTCCTACATCGACCAGAACGGGCAGAAGGTGCGGCCCTACATCATCCACCGCACCTCCCTCGGCTGCTACGAGCGCACCCTGGCCTACCTCATCGAAAAGTACGCCGGCGCCCTGCCCACCTGGCTTTCTCCCACCCAGGTGGCCCTGCTGCCCATCGCCGACCGTCACCTCGACTATGTCAATGAGATCAAGAAGGCACTGGAGCAGCGCGGCGTCCGCGTAACGGTGGATGACCGCAACGAGAAGATCAACAAGAAGATCCGCGACAGCCAGATGGAGAAGATCCCCTATATGCTGGTCATCGGCGACCGCGATGTGGAAAACGGCACCGTTTCGGTACGCTCCCGCAAGGATGGCGACCTGGGCGCCATGGCCCCCGCCGATTTCTACGCGAACCTCACCGAGGAGATCACCACCCGCGCCCGCTGATCCGAACCCTCTACAAACGGCAGGCCCCCACCGGGCCCGGCGCCTTCGGCACCGGGCCCTTTTGCACCCCTCCGCAGGCCCCTGCAAGGGGCAGAATCGGGCCGCAGGCAGGGCCGCCCTCCGGGCGGCCTCAGCGGGCTTCGCCCGCTGGTTCCGGCTGCGCCGGAACGGCCTGCGGCCCGCCCCTTTTTGCTAAATTTGCGGCTTGCAGCGGCCTGCTGCCGGCCCCGGCCCCTCACCCAGTTTTCCCCCAACCGTCACATTCCGTTTACAAAAGCAACAAGAAATCCCACGCCCATGGTGGTATACTGGCAGCATCGGCAGTCCGCCCTTGGCTCCCCCCAAAAGCCCCGGGCTGGACAAAACCGTAAATCTTTGCTATAATACTAAGCTGTGTTAATACGCAAGGAAGGAGGATGCCCCATGACGGAAGAAAATAAGAGCCTTCAAACCCCGCAGAATGAGCCGGAACCCGAAGCCGAGCCGGTGGATACCGCCGCTGCCATGCAGTACTTCGAGGCCTCGGAAGCCGCCGCGGAAGTCGGCCGGGAGATCCTCGCTTCCCGCAAGCCCAAAAAGCAGAAGCAGAAAAAGCCCAAAAAGAAAAAGAGTCCTGTACAGCAGGAACCCGAAACTGCCCCCGCCCCGGAACCCGTTGAGGAACCGGCGGAGCAGCCCGCTCCGGAAGCGACGGAAACCAACGGCTGGCAGCCCTCCCAGCGGGAGGAACCCGCCGCGGAGCCGGCAGCCGAGCCGGCCCCTGCCGAACCCCAGGAATCCCCGGAATCCCAGGAATCCCAGGAGCCAAAGGCCCCCAAGAAGCCGAAGAAAAAGAAGAAAAAATCCCGGCCGAAGCAGGGGAAGAAAGCCCCCGCCAAGGCAAAGAATGCAAAGCCCAGGGAAAAACGCCCCACTTTGGCGGAATCCTTCGAGAGCATGGAGCGCGGCTGCGCCTACATCGGCATGCAGCTGCTGCGGGAATACTATGCCATTCGCCGGGGCATCGGTCATGTGTACGGCCGTGTCCGGGCCCGGGTGCCCATCCTGTGGCGGAGCCTGCGCTTTAAGGTCGTCCGCCGGACGGAGCACTTCGCCGATGAGGTGCTGTTCCCCTACCGCATCCTGCACGATGAAACAGCCGAGCTGGCCGCCGCCCTGCGGGATAAGACCCCGGAAGGGAAAGCCGGCCGCCGGGAGGCCTGGCGGGATTACAGCCGGGCAGTGGCCCGCCCCTTAAACCGCATCGCCAATTTCTTTGCACCCATCTTCGGCCTGGCCATTCTGGCCGGCGCCATCGCCTTCTTCAATCAGTTTACCTTTGCCCTTCGGGTGGAGTATAACGGCGAGTCCATCGGCTACATCGCCCAGGAAAGCGACTTTTACGAGGCACGGGATGCCATGCTGGATCGCCTCATCAATGAGGAATACATCCCGCCGGAGGATACCATCCCCACCCTTTCTTTGGCTGTTGCCAAGGAAAAGGACCTCCTGACCAAGGAAGAACTCACCGATGCCATCATGCGCTCCTCCGGCAATGAGCTGGTGGATGCCTCCGGCTTCTATCTCGAGGGCAAGTTCCTCGGCGCCTTGGAGGACGGCAATGAGTTCCTGCTCTACATGGATAAGGTGCTGAATAACTACCGCACCGGGGAAGAGCACGAAACGGTGCAGTTCACCAAAAATATCCGGCTGGAGGACGGCGTTTATCCCGTTAGCTCGCTCATGACCGTTTCCAATCTGCAAAGTTACCTGCGCAGCAACCGGGAGCTGCGCCGCAGCTACACCGCCCGCCCCGGCGAGACCATCGAAGCCATCGCCAAGCGCTACGGCCTGACGCTGGAGGAGATGTACGACCTCAATACGGAGCTGGAGGAGTATCTCACCGCCCTGCGGCAGCAGCAGCTGGGCTACGATCCCGATTCGGTCATCCTGCCCGATTCCGGTACCCCGGCCGAGGAGTGGAACGCCCGGCTGGAGGATATTTCCGTCAGTGGCGAAACTCCGCTGGAAACCGCCATCAATAACGGCATGGTGCTGTATATGGGCCTGCTGTACTGGCCGGAGGACCTGCCGGATGGCGCCGCCGAGGAGCTGGCCGCGGCCGCCGGGGATAACAATGCCCTGTACCGTCTGCAATATGGCATCACCGATGAAACGGCGGAAGCCCCGGCCGATGAGGGCCCGACGGATGCCGCTACCGGCGATACAGCCGATTCGACCGATCCCGCCACGCCGGCGGAGGACGCCGAAAGCGGCGAAACCACCACCGGCACCCCCATGCAGACCATCAGCCTCATCCCGTTGGAGCAGGTGCCCCTGCAGGGCGATGAGGAACTGCTGGTGGTGCAGATGGATGTGGAGCTGGGCATCCAGGTGACTCGCCGGGAAACCTATATGGCCAATGTCCAGTTCGGCACCACCTATCAGGATAACAACAAAAAGCCGATCGGGGATACCAGCACCATTTCCGCCGGTATTTACGGCCAGGATGAAGTGGTGGCCGATGTCACCTACATTGACGGCGTAAGAGTGGGCGAAACGGTGCTGAGCCGTACCCGCGTCAAGGATCCGGTCAATCAGGTTATTGCCCGCGGCACCCAGACCATTGATGACTATTTTGCGAGCACCGGCGGCCGGTTCATCTGGCCCGCCGATGGCGGCTACTTCTATGGCTCGCTGGGCAGCTACGGCGGCCACACCGGCATGGATATCGCCTGTCCCATGGGCACCACCGTCCGTGCCTCCAAGGCAGGTACCGTTACCACCGCCCTCAATTACGGCTGGAACTACGGCTATGGTAAAACGGTGGTCATCAACCACGGCTACGGCCAGATCACCCGCTATGCCCATATGTCCAATGTCATTGTTACGGTCGGCCAGTATGTCAAGCAGGGCCAGGTCATCGGTTACAGCGGCAGCACCGGCAATTCCACCGGTCCGCACCTGCACTTCGAGATCCGTATCGATGGTGCCATCAAGGCGCCGGAGAACTATATCGGAAAGGTTTACAACCGCTAAGCCAAAGAAAAATACAAGCCTTACAGTCCCCCCAACGGAGTACTCCGCTGGGGGGACTTTTTGGGGGAAAGAGGCAAGGCCCACAGTGTTTTGAGGGAAGCCTCCCCCAAAATGAGCTGCGGCAGGTTGGGCGCTATTTTGCCGTCCTACCGGTGAGCTGCCGGAAAGGGAAAACTTTACTGCCCCGTGGCAGTGATGGTAATCTGCAGGGTCAGATCGGCGGCGGGGGCGGCCCCCAGAGCATAGACGGTCAAGGTGCCATTGGCATTGGCAGCGGTAAGGGCGGTGACCCCGGCCTCCTGCAAGGCCATCAGCTGGGTGGCGGTGGGATGCAGAGCCACCAGCGAACCAGCGGTCAGTCCGGCCAAAGCGGCGGCTTGGGAATAGGGTTCCTCGGTACTCCATCCGGCAGCGGTAAGGGTGATGCTCCCCAAAGTAATGGCAGCTTCGCCGGGATCGCCTTTCGGCCCTTGAGGGCCGGTCTCACCGGGGTCACCTTTTGGCCCCTGAGGGCCGGCTTCGCCGGGAGCGCCGTTTTGGCCGTCTTTTCCGTCCTTACCGTTGGTGCCGTCTTTGCCATCCCGGCCGTTAAACAGCCCGGCATCGGCATCGGTCCGGAGGGCATCTGCCACCGAAACGGCGGCTTCCGCCTTGGTAAGCAGGCTTTGGACGAGGGTGGGGGTGGCTTCAGTGGGGGTATTTTCCTCCGGCTGGGTGCCGGTGCATATGGGCCCCAGCAGGCAGCTGACTGTCGGCAGGACCATCTCCTCCCCGCGGGTGCCGTATACCCCCACACGCAGGTACTCGCCCGCACGGGTGAGACATTCCCACGGGATGAAGCATTGGTTATCCTCCCCCAGCAGGCAGCTGACGCTGACGGTGCCAGCGGTGAAAACGGCGGTGCGATCGAGGGCGGCCCACTGCGGGGAGAAGCAGAACCGCACCGGGACGGCCTGTACCATGCCGGTGGTGAGAAGTTCATTTTGGGCCACGGTGATGGCGGCCCCGGTGACTTGACAAATGATCATAAATTTCCTCCTTGTGATAAGATCCCCTGCACTAATACGGCAAAATGGCCGCTTTTTTGCATGTGAAAGGTTAATATTTCACTTTTATTTACGAAAGGTTTACAATATATGAAAATGCTGGGTGAGATTTATATAAAACATGGACTTATTAGGGCAATAGTTACTGGGGATATAAGGTTATTATGAAGATGGTTTGTGGTTGCCTGGCGGCGAAAGCCTCCCTTGTGTAAAGGAGAGCCGTTAACCCCTCAGTCAGCCTTGTGGCTGACAGCTCCCCTTACACAGGGGAGCCTTTGGGTGTGCCGACAGGTGAGATGAAATTCGGTATAAAAGGGGTCGCGGCGGATGGGGATGCGGAGCCGAGCGCCGCCAGTGGCGGATGCAGCGAGGCGGAGCATCCGCAGCGGTCGAAAAAATCAAGCAAGCGAACAGCACGAAGATTTTTTCGGGCACCGCAAGGCGGCAGGGACTGCGATTGGCCGAGGAGGACGAGAAACCCGGGTCGCAGGGAGAGAGCGTGGGACTGCGGCTGGCCGAAGCGCTGGGCGAATAGACAAAAAATTTATGTCGGTTTTACAAAGTATGGTATTTCGCCTTGACAAAGGGACGATGGGGGCGTAAAATAGAACGGAATAATTGTAGATACTTTACAAATTATTTGTTCAATTACCCCCTCCCCCGCAGCGGGGGAACTTTTACGATACATTCATAAGAAAGGATGGACCCTGACCAATGGTAGAGATGAAACTGTGGCTTGTGATAGTCGCAGCGGTAGCTCTCGTACTGGTTGCCGGAGTCGTCGCCTTTTTTCTGGGCGTTAAGTATAGAATGAAGGTTGCTGAAGCAGAGCTTGGTTCCGCCGAGGAGGAAGCCAAGCGTTTGATCAGTGACGCCATTAAGACCGCCGAGAGCAAGAAAAAAGAGGCACTGGTAGAGGCAAAAGACGAGATCTATCGCATGAAAAGCGAAGCCGACCGTGAAGTGAAGGAGCGGCGCAGCGAGGTGCAGCGGCAGGAACACCGCCTGCAGCAGAAGGAAGAAAACCTCGATAAGAAGATCGATAACCTGGAGAAAAAGGAAGAGGCCGTGCAGCGCCGCCAGGCGGAAGCCGATGAACGCCTGCAGGAGGTCGAGCAGATCAAGAAGAGCCAGTTTGAGATGCTGGAGAAGGTTTCGGGCTTTAGCAAGGAGCAGGCGAAGGACTACATGCTGCAGATGCTGGAGAACGAGCTGACCCACGAAAAGGCGCTGAAAATCACCCAGTACGAGCAGCAGCTGAAGGAGGAGAGCGACGAAAAGGCCCGCGAGATCCTTTCCACCGCCATCCAGCGCTGCGCCAGCGACCATGTGGCGGAGGTCACCGTTTCGGTGGTGCCGCTGCCCAATGACGAAATGAAGGGCCGTATCATCGGCCGTGAGGGACGCAACATCCGCACGCTGGAGAACCTGACCGGCGTGGATCTCATCATAGATGATACCCCTGAGGCCATCACCCTTTCCTGCCACGATCCCGTCAAGCGCGAGGTGGCACGGCTCTCCCTTGAAAAGCTCATCCAGGATGGGCGCATCCACCCGACCCGCATAGAGGAAACCGTGGAGAAGGCCCGCCGTGAGGTGGAAACTAAAATCAAGCAGGACGGCGAGCGGGCAGTTATTGAGACCGGCGTACACCACCTGCATCCCGAGCTGATGAAGCTGCTGGGCCGGATGCGCTACCGCACCAGCTACGGCCAGAATGTGCTGGAGCACTCCATAGAGGTGGCGAAGCTGGCGGGCAGCATGGCGGCCGAGCTGGGACTGGACCCCACCCTGGCACGGCGTGCCGGTCTGCTGCATGATATTGGCAAGTCCCTGACCCACGAGATAGAGGGCAGCCATGTGGCCATTGGTGTGGAGCTGGCCAAGAAATACAAGGAAAGCCCCGAGGTCATCCACGCCATAGAGGCGCACCACGGCGATGTGGAGGCCAAGACGGTGGTAGCCTGCCTGGTTCAGGCGGCGGATGCCGTAAGCGCGGCCCGTCCCGGCGCGCGGCGTGAAAACCTCGAAAATTACATCAAGCGGCTAGAGAAGCTGGAAGCCATCGCAACCTCCTTTGAGGGTGTGGAGAAATCCTACGCCATCCAGGCGGGACGCGAGATCCGCATCATCCTCAAGCCGGAGGTCATCAGCGATGACCAGATGGTCATTGTGGCCCGTGATATCGCCAAGAAGATCGAGGAGGAGATGGATTATCCCGGTCAGATCAAGGTGAATGTGGTGCGGGAGACCCGCGCTGTGGATTACGCCAAGTAAGCCGAAAAGTAAACCGAAAAAAGAAAAAGCCCTCCGCAGGGGAAGCCTTGCGGGGGGGCTTTGTGCGTTTAGGGGGAGCGCGCGGAGGGGGAGAGGGCGGGCGCAGCCCCGGCGGCGGAGCCGCCGCAGCGGACGAAGTTCGCTGAAACCGTCCGGAGGGCGGTTTGGGCTGCGCCCGGTGCCGGGATGCAGCAAAAACCGGAAAAAGACAGGGAAAGGACGGCCCAAATGGGTGGAAAACCCGGCAAAGCACCGGGCGGGCCGAAGCCGCGTAATATAAAAACAGACCCGGGCGCGGGCAGTAACCGGCGCGGGGGTCATGTAGGGGGCAGGGGGAGCAATCTCTCTGCCCCCGTAGTGATATTACAGCAGGGCGGCGCGATAGGCGGCCACCAGCTGCGGGAATGAGGTGCGGGCATTGGCAGCGGAGGGGCTGGGCAGCCCGATGGCGGGCAGACCAGCTTGGGGCTCCACCAGGCGGCGGTAAAGCCGTGCGGCGGTGCTGCCGGTGGCGGCAATGCGGGTGATGCCCGGGTACTGCCGCAGCAGGCCGGGGATATCATTGGGGATGGGATCCCGGATGGTGCTGTCCGCGGCGCCGGTGATGGTACAGCTGGCCAGCACATCCCACAGGGCCAGACCGTGGGAGAGCAGCAGCTCGGCGCGGCCCTCGCTGGTCTTGGGGTCCTCCTCGCCGTACAGGGCCGCGATGACCGGCCAAAAGCGGTTCTGCGGGTGGGCGTAGTAAAAAGTCTCCGCGCGGCTGCGGGGACTGGGCATGGTCCCCAGGATGAGGGTATGGCTTTCCGCTGTGATGAGCGGAGC
>OLYB01002143.1_pt1 | contig 14116 bp, 12 predicted proteins | sample 1674481 | NCBI WGS metagenome assembly OLYB01 (sample SAMEA103958167, study PRJEB25191) | human gut metagenome
TAGCCTTAACCGGCGGAGCTGCTCTTTGTACATATACTGCTTACAAAGGCACAGGTAAAGTTCTTGAAGGGAAAAAAGAATATTACAATGCAAAAACACACGAAGAAGCGGTTCAAGCGATGGAAAAAGCAATGGATGGCGGGGTTGAAACCGGCGTATCTATTTTGGCATTGCTGGGTATCAGACAATGTGCCGCCAAGATGAGTATAAAAGCTAAAACCGCTACAAAGCCTCAATCAGGAGAACAAACTCCGGTACCAACGAATGAACAAATGCCGGTTTCACACAAAACACACCAGCCGCAAACCAAACCCGTTGAAAACATCAAAACTAACAATGTAGAAAAATTCAATAACAAAAGCGGTTCAATAACCCAAAAAGTTCGAACTGACATTAATGGCAAAAAAATGACAGTAGAATACAAGTACGATAAAGACGGTTTTAATATTATTAGTCAAACAGAAACTTATGAACCCGGATACATATACCAATCAAACCCTGTAAAAAAATACCCGAAAGGAATGATAAAAGAAACAACCTGGAAAAATGGTTTGAGAAAGGAAGTTTGTACAGATGGTGATGCTCTTACAACTAATTGGTTTGACAGACGTAATGAAATAATCAGACAAGAGTTTTCAACTCCTGATAAACGTGGCAGGATAAGATATGAAAAAACAAATTTAGGTTATAAAGAAACTTATAATGACGGCCATACTTTTGAAACCCGCTTTAATGGCAATGGCTGGGATTACATAAAAAGATATATTGATGGTTCAAAACAAATAAGGCAAAATGCTTTAGTTGTAGAAATGTAATTAACGGGTGAGATAAATATCTCACCCGTTAATTTTTTATTCAGATTTAAATTCTTTGCCCTGACGTTTGTAGAAATCTTCAATAAATCCGGTATTAAAGTTTCCGCTCATAAAGACTTCGTCTTCTACAATCTGCTGATGGAAAGGTATTGTAGTTTTAATACCTGTCACAACATACTCTTTCAATGCCTGATACATTCTGCGTCTGGCTTCATTTCTATTTTCACCCCAGCAGATTAATTTTCCAATCATTGAATCATAATAAGGCGGAATTGAATATCCCGGATACACATGAGAATCAACTCTTATGCCAAATCCTCCCGGAGCAAAATATCCGTCAATTTTTCCAGGGCACGGCATAAAGTCATGATCAGGATCCTCAGCATTAATACGGCACTCAATTGCATGTCCCCTCAACAGTACATCGTCCTGAGTGTAACCAAGCTTCTTACCGGAAGCTACGAGTATCTGTTCTCTTACAATATCAATCTGAGAAATCATTTCAGTAACACAATGTTCAACCTGAACCCTTGTATTCATCTCCATAAAATACCATTTGCCGTCGTGGTCAAGAAGAAATTCGCAGGTTCCTGCACCTTCATATCCGATAGCCTTAGCAGCACGAACAGCAGCAGCACCCATTTCTTTTCTTGTCTTTTCGTCAATAGCCGGAGAAGGAGCTTCTTCCAAAAGTTTCTGATGACGTCTTTGAATTGAACAATCTCTTTCGCCAAGGTGAATTACGTTGCCAAATGAATCACCAAGTATTTGAACCTCAATATGTCTAGGATTTTCTAAGAATTTTTCTGCATAAATCCCCGGATTGCCAAAGAATTTTTCTGCTTCCATCTGGCAAAGGTTCATATTTGATTCTAACTCATCATCGCTTCGAACAATTCTCATACCCTTTCCGCCGCCGCCGGCAGTAGCTTTCAGGATAATCGGATAACCTGCCTTATGAGCGAATTCTCTTGCCTGCTCTAATGATTCCAAAAGACCTGTACCCGGAGTTACAGGAACATCATTTTCAATCATTGTCTTTCTTGCAGTTGCCTTGTCGCCCATTTTTCTCATAGAGTCAGCAGAAGGCCCGATGAATTTTATACCGTGCTCGGTACAAATATCAACAAAATCTGCTCTTTCAGACATAAAACCGTACCCCGGATGAATTGCATCACATCCTGTCATTAACGCTGTAGAAATGATTGCAGGAATGCTTAAATAGCTCTGCGCACTAGGAGCAGGACCTATACAATATGCGTCTGTTGCAAGTCTTACATGAAGAGATTTTGCATCAGCCTGTGAATACACTGCAACAGTAGGGATACCAAGCTCCCTGCACGCTCTTATAACTCTTACTGCTATTTCACCTCTATTTGCTATTAATACTCTTTTAAACATATTTAATTCCCTATAGTTTAAAAGTTGAGACATAATCTGTTCTCAACTCCTAAACTTCTCAATCGTTAAACTCTATTCCACATACATTAAAACTTGACCGAATTCAATAGGGTCACCGTTTTTAACACAGATTTGAACAACTTTTCCAGCCTGTTCTGACTTAATTTCATTCATCAATTTCATTGCTTCAATAATACAAACAACGTCACCGACATTAACAGTAGACCCAACCTCGACAAACGGTGCAGCTTCCGGAGAAGATGCTGCATAGAAAGTACCTACCATAGGCGAAGTTATAGCTTTTCCTTTTGCTTCCGCAGGTTTTGCTTCAGCAGCAGGAGAAGAAGCCGGTGCAGCAGCTGGAACAGCAGCAGGCATTGCTGCCGGTGCAGATGCTACCATATTAACTTCCGGTAAATCTTTTCTGATTGTAATTGCCTGTTCGCCGTCTTCCAGCGAAATTTCTGTCAAGCCGTTATCTGCAATTATTTTTGCTAATTTTTCTATATAATCTGATTCAAACTTCATAATCTTTTCCTTTTTAGTTTCCCGACTAAAGACGCTCTAGCATCTATCCAAATATTCGTTGCTTCTGGTGTCGACTCTGATTACATCACCGTTAGAAACAAAGAACGGAACCTGAACTACAGCACCTGTTTCAAGTGTAGCAGGTTTTGTACCGCCCTGAGCAGTATTGCCCTTTTCAGCCGGCGGAGTATCAACAACTTCCAACTCAACGTGTGCCGGAATATCAACACCAATAATTCTTGTATCATGTTTAAGAACCTGAACAATCATGTTTTCCTTAAGGTATTTTATACCATCGCCAACCTGATCTTCTGTCAATTGAATCTGTTCATAGGTTTCGTTATCCATCATAACGTAATCTTTACCTTCTTTATATAAGTATTGCATTTCTCTACGGTCAAGCATGGCTTTAGCAACTTTTTCACCGGCTCTAAAAGTTTTTTCTATAACGTTTCCGCTTTCTACGTTTTTAAGCTTAGTTCTAACGAAAGCTGCACCTTTACCAGGTTTTACGTGTAAAAATTCAACAACGCTCCACAAACCGTTATCAAGCTCAAGTGTCAAGCCATTCTTTAAATCGTTTACTGAAATCATACGCACTCCTTATTATAATGTTTATACTATTCATTTTCCTAAAGGATAACATAAACCAAGACGTCACGCAAGTGCTACGCACATAGCCAAAGGGACGGCCAGCATTCCGTTTAAGTTACCTGTGGATTTTAAAACTACAGGCTGACCTTAATGTTAAACTACTAGCAGACATTTTTTACTTACTTTACATTTTATTTTTTTTAATTAAAATAAAATAACACCTCTTTAGAGGGGAGGATTTATACACTACCCGAAAGGATATACATAAAATGATTAGCAGTATTTCACCATTGCTGTCTAAATTTGTCAGCGCACAGGGGCATACAAATCCGCTGAAAAAAGCATTAAAATATAAATTCAACGCAAAAGTACACGATTCCCACACAAATCTGCTAAACTTTACAAAGGACAGTACTCCGAATTATATTATCAAGAAATAATTTTTTATTCTTCTTCGAGGCTCAGCACAGCCATGAAAGCTTCCTGCGGAACTTCTACGCGTCCGATAGCTTTCATACGCTTTTTACCTTTTTTCTGTTTTTCCAGAAGCTTGCGCTTACGCGAGATATCACCGCCATAACATTTATCAAGTACACTTTTTCTAAGAGCTTTGATATTTGTTCTTGCGATTACTCTGCCGCCAATTGCAGCCTGAATAGGAACTTCGAACATCTGGCGCGGAATAATGGTTTTTAATTTCTCTGTAAGCTTCTGCCCGATATAATACGCGTTATCCTCATGGCAGATTACAGAAAGTGCATCAACCACTTCTCCTGCAAGCATTACATCAAGTTTGATAAGTTTTGAGCGTTTGTAATCTTCAAATTCGTAATCCAAACTTGCATAGCCTTTTGAGCGCGATTTAAGCTGGTCGTAAAAATCTGTAATAACTTCACTCAGCGGTAAATGATAAATCAAATCGACACGGACTTTATCAAGATAGTTCATGTTAATAAAAATACCGCGTTTTGTCTGGCACAAATCCATCAGCGTACCTACATAATCGTTTGGAGTAATAATAGAAACTTTCACATACGGTTCTTCTATATAATCACGATATTGCGCAGCAGGAAGGTTAGCAGGGTTATCAATTTCCACAACCTCGCCGTTAGTCTTATGCACCTTATAAACTACAGACGGCGCAGTAGTTACGATAGAAAGGTCGTATTCTCTTTCCAGTCTTTCCTGTGCGATTTCCATATGGAGCATACCCAGAAAACCGCATCTAAACCCAAACCCGAGAGCGCTGGATGTTTCCGGCTCAAAAGTAATTGAACTGTCACTCAGCTTAAGTTTTTCCAGAGCTTCCTTGAGTTCATGATAGTCCTCATTGTCAACCGGATAAAGTCCTGAGAACACCATAGGAAGAGCTTCTTTGTAACCCGGTAAAGGTTCATCTGCTGGAGCATCAACAAGCGTTACTGTATCACCTACAAATCGTGTAATCTCTTTGATTGAACCTGCAAAATATCCTACGTCGCCGCATACAAGTTCTTCAACCTGAACCCTGTGCGGAGTAAGATATCCAAGTTCAACAATTTCATACTCTTTTCCGGAAGCCATAAACTTTACTTTATCCCCGAGCTTCATTTTTCCGTCCATAATCTTAAAGAAACATAATGTTCCAAGATACGGGTCGTATGCGCTGTCAAAAACGAGTGCACGTAAAGGTTTTTCGCTTGTATCAACCGGAGGCGGCACAAATTTTACGACTGCCTCAAGAACTTCACCTATGTTAAGCCCTGTTTTTGCACTCACAGGGATTGCCATTGAGGTATCAATGCCGAGTATTTCTTCAATTTCTTCCTTAACTCTGTCCACATCGGCAGAAGGAAGGTCAATTTTGTTAATTACAGGAATAATCTCCAAATTCTGTTCGATTGCCATATAAACATTAGCAAGCGTTTGAGCTTCAACACCCTGCGTTGCGTCCACTATCAAAAGTGCACCTTCGCACGCAGCGAGCGAACGTGAAACTTCGTATGAGAAATCAACGTGCCCCGGTGTATCAATAAGGTTAAAGATATAATCTTTGCCATCTTTAGCTTTGTAATTCATTCTTGCGGCATTCAGCTTAATCGTAATCCCGCGTTCGCGTTCGATATCCATTGTATCAAGAAGCTGTGCCTGCATATCGCGTTGGGCAATTGTGCCTGTTGCTTCCAGCAATCTATCGGCTAAAGTTGATTTTCCGTGGTCTATATGTGCAATAATGCAAAAGTTACGTACATTTTCTCTATATTTCATAATGGAATTATTATAAATGAAAGAGATTTAGACTTCAACAACGGCTTTTTCAAAAATATCAATAAAATCAAACTTATTTGTGTCAAACACACCTTTATCAGTTACTTTCAATTCAGGAATTACAGGCAATGACAAAAATCCCATGGTCATAAACGGATCTTCAATCCTGCAGCCTATCGAATGTGCGGTCTTATTGAGTTCTTCACACTTATTAACAACGTAATCAAAATTCCTGTCTGACATCAAGCCGGCTATTGGAAGCGGTAATTCAGAGATAACCTCTCCGTCTTTTACAACTACTTTACCGCCCTTGCACTTAATCAATGCAACCGCTGCAGCATACATATCAGCATCGTTTGTACCAATAACAATCATATTATGAGAATCGTGCGCAACCGTAGAGGCAATTGCGCCGCATTTCAGATTAAACCCTTTTACAAACCCTTTTCCAATATTGCCTGTAGCTCTGTGTCTTTCAATTACACATATTTTCAAAGTATCGTTATCAATATTACTTACTGCATTTCCGTCCTCAATCTTCACTTCTGAAACAACGGATTTTGTAATAAGCTGGTGCGGTATAACTTCAAGAGCTGTAACTTTAGAGCCATTAGCTTCTATCCTGAAATCCTCCGGCGTAATCCATCTTACATTAACCGAGTTTCTGACAGCAAGTGCTTCATTTTCAGGAAGTTCAGCTATTAATTTTCCATTTTCTGCTGCAACAACACCGTTTTTAATAACCAAATCAGGTTTAAAAGTTTTCAAATCAGGCAGAATGAGCAAATCAGCTTTATACCCCGGAGCAATTGCACCAAGGTTTTTCAGCCCGAAATATTCTGCTGTGTTTAAACTTGCTATCTGAACGGCCTTAACAGGGTCAACTCCGGCTTCTACAGCACGTCTTACCATCCCGTTTATATGCTCTTTTAAATCAGCAGGATGTCTGTCATCAGTTACAAAAATACACTTTCTGGTGTTGCAGGTTTTCAAGACAGGCATCAAAGCGTCCAAATCTTTAGCCGCTGTTCCTTCTCTAATCATAACGTACATACCGAGCCTTAGTTTTTCGACTGCCTCGTCAGGTGTCGTGCATTCGTGGTCGGACTTAACTCCGCTGGCAATATACGCGCATAAATCCTTGCCGTGCAAATAAGGCGCATGTCCATCTATACATTTACCTCTTGATTTAGCAAGTTCAAGTTTTGCCATAACATTGTTGTCCTGATTTAGAACCCCCGGAAAATTCATCATCTCAGCGAGGCCGAGCACCCACGGTTTATCAATCAAAAGTGACAAATCATAGCTGTTCAAGTCAAAACCTGATGTTTCAAACGGAGTTGCTGGCACACAGGACGGAAGCATTGTATAAACATCCAGAGGCAGATTTTTAACAGCCTCGTGCATAAAGCTAATGCCGTGAAGCCCCAGTACATTTGAAATTTCATGCGGGTCAATGATAACCGTTGTAGTACCTGCCGGAAGCGCAACTTTTGCAAACTCGGACGGAAGCATCATTGTACTCTCAAGATGAACGTGTCCGTCAATAAAAGAAGGAGTGACGTACGCACCTTGTATGTCAATTTCTTTTTCTCCGGAATAGTTTTCGCCGATACCGGCTATAATTCCGTCAACAATTGCGATGTCCGCCTTATGAATTTCTTCTGAAAGAACATTTACGATATTTGCATTTTTGATAACTAAATCGGCTTTTTCAAATCCGCGTGCAACATTAATTATATTTGACATATCAAATCCTTATATTCAAGAAGTTTTGACAAATCTTCTGTTTTCAAAACCTCATCAATCTTGTCCTTAAAATTTTCCGCCCCGTCAGTCTTCATGCCGGAAGGAAGAAGAATATCAGTATTCTTTTTAGAATTTACAAAACCTTTATTGATAGTTAAAAACTCTTTGTACATTTCTAAAATCTTTAAATCTTCCGGATTAATTTCATAATTCATCCCGAGGAAGTATTTCATATCTTTTGGCAGAAGTTCAAGGAATTTAATCATAAAATCAACATCGGAAACATTTTCTTCTTCATTATACTCGCCGTCCAGACAATTATTGTTAAGAATATCCTGCTCCGGCTGTGTTTTAATATAAGCAGCCCACATAAGACAGCCAACATAAAAACCAAGATTATTATTAAAAAGTTCCAGAAATTTTTTATAATACTGCCTGAATTTCATCTTTCTCTGGGAGAGATTTTTAAACCTGTTAATATCCATATAGAGATATTCAACCGTACCTCTAAACGCCATAATATATGGTGCAAATCCCGGATCAAACTCTAAACCTTTAACTTCTGTTTTCATAAATATTTTCCCTTTAATATTTATATTATTTTAGCATAAAAGCTACAACAATATCATTCGCTTAATTTCTTCCGCGCTAATATTCAAGCACTCCAAACTTTCACATGTAGTTTGTCTTTTTTCCCATAAGCACGGCCGAAGCGGACAATCACATTTTGCCTTAATCGGAATAACTTTCCCGTTATCAGGAATTAATTTTTTATCATCAGTCGAACCAAAAATCACATAAGTTTTTACCCCGAGAGCTGCTGCAACATGCAAAGGTGCAGAGTCAGAACAGAGAAATATTTCCGCAGAAGAAATCATTTCTGCAAGTTCCTTCAGGTTACGGGTTTTGCCGTACATATTCAAATACTTTTCGCAGGGTACTATACGTTCAATAGTTTCAATAACCTGCTTATCATCAGGGCCTCCGGCTACAACAACTTTTTTACCGGCATCCGCAAGTTTTTCCACAACCTCTGCCCACTTCTCAGCAGGAATAGTTTTTATCATACCTTTTTTAACACTCAAAAGACTTACACCAGGATGAATTAAAACAGTATCCGGCTCCGTCTTCCGCGGTTCAATATTAATCTCCGGAAGCTCTGTTATTTTATCTGTCAAAGGCTTAACCAAATCGTGATACATCTTTGCTGCATACTGGTTTTTATTTAACCGGACTGCATGAGTCAAAAGTTTTTCGCTTAGTCTGCCGGAGTTGTAACCGATGCGTTCCTTTATAAAGGTCATAAATAAAAAGATTGAAATAAATTTGTTTGAACCTGATGAAATAACTATATCAAACTTTTTATTCCAAATCCTCCGCAGAAGATTGAAAAGTTCAATATATTTATTTCTGCCTTTTATATCTGCAAACAGAGTTTCATCAATAATATCCGTAAGGCTCAAAATTCCCTTGCTTCTCGGTTCGAGCGCAAGTGTGATTTCAGAGTCAGGAAACTCTTTTTTGGTAGAAATAATCGTTGGCAAAAATAAAATCTCATCTCCGAGGCCGCCAAAATTTATAAACAAAATCTTCTTTTTCATATAATCGTTTTACTTTAAAAATATTTACGTTTCAATAATTGATTTTAACATGTGCTTAAAATATAATTTTTAATGGGGTAATTCAGAGAACGTTTAAAATGAAGATAGCAAATAACAACGAAAATCAAGAAGAAGAATACAAAGCATTTTTAAAAAACATTCGTGCAGAAAAAGAAGAAAGTTCTAATTTTACCAAACTTCTTTTCACAGTAGTTCTTGCTGTTTTATGTGCGGTTATAGTCTGTGTAACTGTTGTTGAAAACAGTTATATACTTGACAAAATAAGTACCGAACAGGCTGACAATGCAAGCGGATTTTTTAAGTTTTATAAAAAAGAAAAAAAGAATTTTGAAACCCCGTTTTCTCCAAGAAGACAGAACATTTTGCTGCTCGGCGTTGATTCTAACGGTGAAGGTTCTGATATCTGGGAAGGAACACGTTCAGATACAATTATTATAGTTAATATTGACCCGAAAACACATTCTATAAATGCAATATCCATCCCGCGCGACAGCAAAGTTTACCTTCCTGATAACAAAGGCGTTCAAAAGATTAACTCTGCTCACGCTCTGGGAGGCATAAACCTTGTTAAAAAGACTCTTAAAGAAACTTTTGGAATAAAGATTGATAAATATATAATCGTACACGACGAAGCAGTTGAAAAAGTAGTTGATGCATTAGGCGGTATTCCGATTTATGTCGAAAAACCAATGAAGTATCATGATTATGCCGGCAAGCTTCATATTAATTTAGACAAAGGCAACACCGTTCTAAACGGAAAGCAGGCTGTAGGTTACCTAAGATACAGAAAAGACGGTCTTGGTGATATTGGAAGAACACAGCGCCAGCAATGGTTTATGAGAAGTTTATTTGAAAAACTTCATTCACCTCAGGTCATTACAAAAATTCCGGAAGTGCTAAATGTTTGCAATACATATATTAAAACTGATATGAGTTTCTATGAACTCTCACAGTACGCTGCTTTTGCAAGAAGCGTTGATGAAAATAAGATAGAAATTGCGACTCTTCCTGGTGCACCAAACCAGAGAGGATATATAAGCTATTGGATTTTAGATCCGAAAAAAACACAGGAAGTTATAAACAGGATGATTTATAGAGATAAACCTACGCTTGACGGTACAAAATTCAAGGCTGGAATTATGTATTCTCCGAGAAAGGAAGAAGAAGCTCAGGCTATGAAAGAAAAATTAAGCGAGCTTGGTTTTGAAGTTAATATGCTGAAGATAACGCACCTTTCACATACAAGGTTCGTTGCCAATAAAAATGATGTAACTATTGATTTCTTAAACTGGCTTCAGAAGAAAATGCCCGAACTTAACAATATGCAGTTCATTTATGACCCTACTGAAACTTTCTCAGTAGGAAGTGATTTTACTATTGTTCTGGCAGAGGGTTAGAGAACTGGCGTTCCATTTCTCTAACTTCATCCTCAATATCATACTGTTCTCTAAATATTTTGAGCAGGTTTCTTTCGCGCTCATAATCATAATTTTCTTTAAGCCATTCAACAATTTGAGATTTTGGATAATAGTCTGCAAACCTTATTTTTACTTTATCAAAATGGTCTGCTGAAATTGCAGTCATATCTTCAAAATCAGGTACATTATTTATACCCAGCTCCTTTGCCAGAAGTGCCGGATACCAGGAAATCATTCTTCCAAATTCAACACTGTGTTCGTCATACGGGAACAGGTCTACAAAATCTTTTTTCAATAGCTCTTTGACTTCATCATACCCCTGCTGTGCCTTAAGTTTTTTAATCTTATTCAAGCTTCTGGCAAGCTTTGCTGCAGCTCTGCGTTCCTCCATAGAAACAGCATTCAATTCTTTTCCCTGTAACATAAAACCTTGGATTTTAACAGCAGATTTATTTTCTTTGAGCAATCTTATATTACCGTCTAAAATCCCCGCAAACTTTGTCCACAGAGCTCTTAGTTTTGCATCTTTAATATATTTCTTATTATAAATACATCCTCCAGATTCTATGCTTATCCCGCGGATTATATTAGGGTCGGTATTATACACGAAAGCCCGCTCTGCAAGAAAAGTGCCCAGTTCAGTTTTTGGAGGATGGTTCTCATCAATAAATTTTGAAAGAATGTATCCGCCTGCATCATACATTCCGGAAAGATTTGCAAGAAAGGGTTTTACAAATCGGCCATGTGATCCCCTTTTAAAAAGGGTAAATAAACTCTGTGGTTCGTTCCCTTTCCCGTGCCCCCTGCAAAAATAATCACTGAATAAACGATTAGCAGATTTTTCGCTCTTAAAAGTAGAAATTGCATATGAATATTTTCCTACATCGAGCCTCTGACAATGTTTTAATGAGCCGCTCCCAACATAAGTAATATCAATATCATCACGCTTCAGAATTTTTTGTAAAGATTGAAGCAGTGCTGACTGAGCCTGTTTTAAATTTTCTAACTTATCTACCTTTCCGGTATACCTGTTTGAAATATCTTCAATTTCTATAGAAAATTTCTCAAACACATCACAGGCACTGCGGGTAATATCCGAAATCTTATCTTTTTCAATACGCTTAATCCAATCATACGGAAGTGAACCAATGCGCCTTTCGCCATCCGGTATTTTCGCTCTGAATCGATTTAGTTTTTCAGCTGTAATATACTCTTTCTTTATTGTACGTAAATGTAAAATCTTTTCCGTGGAAACCATTGCTATTTAAATTCCAAGTTCGTGGTAAAATCTATAATATAATAAAAATACAGGAGAGCAAATATGTTAGACTTAATCAAATCACGCAACAGTGTTAGAAAATATTCAGAAAAACACATTTCTGATGAAGATTTAAGAAAAATTCTTGAAGCAGGCAGGCTTGCTCCTTCGTGGATGAACGTTCAATCGTGGAAATTTATCCTGATTAAGTCTGAAGAAAATAAAGAGCTTCTATCTAAACTTTCTCTCGGGCAGGCTCATGTCAAAAACGCCGATGCTCTTATCGTCTGTGTTGCAGATGTTAATGCGTGGGAAGAAGCAAAAATCACCCATATTAAAAATCCGGGGTTAAATCCGGCGCTGCAGGGAGAAAACGGCCTGCTCATAAGAACAATGGAACAGGTAATCTATCCGATTTCTTATATGATGCTGGAGGCTGAATCACTTGGAATTAAATCCTGCATAATAGGTGCTATGGGAAATGAAATTACGGGTATTGAACAAGATACATACCACGAAGTCAAACAGAAATTGGGTCTGGGAGATGGGCAGATACTCTCCACAATTATCACTCTCGGCTACGAAGCAGAAGAGAGTATGACAACCAAAATACGCAAAGATTTTGATGATGTTATTTCACTCGAAAAACTCGGATCTAAATTTTAATCCAAATCAGGGTCGCCATTCATTAACTTAAGTATTTCAACAACTTTTGGCATCTGGCAGTCAAAAGAATAATGAGCTTTTCTGATTGAACATTCGCTGCAATTTCCGTTAAGCTTGTAGCATTCGATAGCCTGTTCGGTCCAATTTTTTGTTATTGAGCCGGAAATAAGTGATGGCTGCTTAATTAGAACTTGGTTTAACATTTATACACTCTCCCACAAATAACATAATAGTGCTTAAAAAAATTTTTAGCATCATATATTTGTAGGATTTACAGAAAAAAGCGTATCAATATATCTGCGCGCAATAGTAATTTTTTCATCCATATCAAAAGGCATTGCGCCTATTTGCTCCATTTTATTGATAATTTCAAATAAAGGAGTTTTTATCTGGCATTTTCTTAAAGCAATCTCCCAGTTTCTGCAATCCTCTTTTGAATCAGCATGGAGCAAGTCAGCGTACATGCCGGCGATTAAAGTCTTTTTAAAAATCTTTCTTACAAGTTTAACTTTTTCTCCAGCATCAGGAGCTTCCCTATCTTTTGTCGCTCTATTAATAAAGACTTCCAGAAGTTTTGCTGTTGTATTGGCATAAGGTTTATCACAAAGTGTTTCAATCTCATCTACAAGCAGAAGAGATTTTTTGCCGTAAACAATATTGTTCGGATTGAGAGAATCAAAAAGCCCGAAACTTCGCGGCCCAAAACGCATTTCGTTTAATATGGCAAGATCTCTGGCAATTTGATTATAATTGTATTGTGAAATTGAAGCAAACTTTGGCAGATATTTTTCAATATAATATTTTTTTTGCTGGTGCTCGCTCATAGTTTTACTTAAATGTTCCGGAATACCGGCCGGCATCTGAAAACCTATATTGTGAAGTATTTGAAATTTTCCCGCCTGAAGTATTGGTTCGCCATAATAATTTCTCATTCTGCTAAAAATACCTTTACCCCACTCAAATCCCTCACCGAGAGTTGAAGGAGTAATTTGAGTATTGACTGGAACACGGGCTGCATATTTAGTCGTAATTTTATACACTGCATTGTGAGTGCCTTCTTCTATAAATCTTGACGGAATTAAGATATCCTGAAGAGCATTTTTTATTTTTTCGATAATAAGGTTTTTCTCTTTTTCGGAAATTTCAGGTTTTCCTACAACATTATCCAGAACTTTTTCCAGCTCCCTTGACCTGCCTTTGAACGAAGGACAAAAAGCACGGTCTACGTATTTTTCTACCTCAGGTATCCGCTTTGAAAGTCTTGGGTTTCTGCCGCGTATAATCTCAAGGTTCTGAATAAAATCATCAACATCTTCATTAATTTCAGCATTTTTAAAAACACCGTCCCAGACCACTCTATCCCTTTCCCTTGTATCATAAGGAAGGTTTGCTTTCTCCGATGCGATAAGTATTTTACGCAATATTTGCTTTGCTTCTTCCGTATTATCGCCGTAGCTTCTAATACTATCAAGACTGGATATCTTATAGAGCATAAGCTCCATCAGCTTACCAACAGAGTTCGTTTCGCTCATATTGATTGAATTTATCTCGTCGGTAAGTTTTAATTCATCCCCGGCAAGAAGAATATTTCCAGGATTTTTTGAGTCAAAAGTACAATATTCACACGCAGAATATTTCATTTTATTTAAGCGTGCAAAATCCTCTGCAACTGCGTCGTAGCTTTTTTGAGGAACTTTTGCAAACAAAGGAAGATATTCTTTCTGATAATATTTATAAATTTCTTCAAGACTTTTCAAATCTTTCAGCTTTTCAGGAGGGACTCCCGCAGGAGTGTGTTTGCCAAGATTTCTCAAAATC
>OLYB01002163.1_pt1 | contig 14030 bp, 5 predicted proteins | sample 1674481 | NCBI WGS metagenome assembly OLYB01 (sample SAMEA103958167, study PRJEB25191) | human gut metagenome
ATGGTCGGCGTGTCATAGCCGAGGGATTCCAGCCCGAACGCCAGCTCGTGCCAGACCTTGTCGGTCGCGATCTGATTCTCCGGGCTTTGCTGCACAAAGCCGATTTTTTCAGCCTGTTCGCGCTGGGAAAGTTCATCAAGATTCTTTCCGTCAAACAGAATTTGACCGCTCCTTCGTCCGTGCGGCGCAAGGACGGTTTTTAACTGCCGCAGCAGCGTCGATTTCCCGCAACCGGACGGACCGCAGACCACCAGAAATTCTCCCGGCCGGACGGGCAGCGAGAAATCGGAGATCGCATTCTTTGCCTGTTCTGGATACGCAAAATTCAGATGTTTGATTGCAAAGAGTTCCACAGCCTGTCCTCCCTTCGGTCGAGAATCACCGGCGTCAGCACCAGCGCAAGATACACGAGCATAAAGTTCACCGTCATCGGCGTCCATGCGGCGGCCTTCACCGTCGGATAATACCGGAAATACGTTCCGCCCGCCATCCAGCCGGAAATGAGATACGCCCCGCAGAAAACCAGCCACGCAAGCGCGGCCTTGTCCCGGTCGTCAAAACGATAGATCGAAAATGCCGTGCGCCCCGGCAGGCCATAGCCGCGTGAGCGCATGGAGTCCGCCGTTTCAATGGCATTTTCGAGCGACCATGTGACCATGATTGAGAAGATTTTGACGGCGTTCCCAACGCGGCGGAATACGCTTCCGTTTTTCGTATCGCGTCCGATACAAGCCTGCGCCTCCGAAACCGTCTGCATCTGCGCCCTGAACTTCGGAATGAACCGCAGGGCCATGGACAAAACAAGCGACAGCGCCGGAATCACGCGTCCAAATAAATACACAAACTTGTCCGAAGTCATAACCTCGTTGTAGCTGGAAAACCACAATACGACGCTTGCCAGCATGACCGCTGCCGACGCACCATAGAGCATGGATTCGAGCGTCAGCGGATTCCCGGAGGGCAGATACGTCAGAATCGTCGCGCCCTCATGGTTAAAGGCCGGATTGACAAGCGCGGCAAGCGCCGCCATGGGCAGAAGTCCCATGACGGCAAACCGCACCGCTTTCCGGCCTTTCAGGTAAATATCGTAGGTCAGCGCGCCGGTCAGGGAAATTGCCAGATAGACCGGGTGCATCAGGCACATCGAAAAGAGAAGAACGAGCGCGTAGTATAAAAAATTGATCGTCGGATGGTAGCCTGAAAAGGCGTCTTTGTTTCTCATTCGCTTCCAGTCGCGTAGCCGCCGCCCACATCATCTCCGAGGTCACAGGTATAGACCCACTCAATCACGTCGCCGTTTTGCAGCTGATACCGGCTGCATCCGTAATTGGGGAACCAGCCGTTGACCTTGTACATCCAACCGGAAGTGTTACCAACGTCAAACTCATAGAGATTATTGATTCCTTCGATATAGGCGGAATTGTAGATCGGCGTGTTCTCAAATTCCATGTGGATCTTCTGCTGTTTGCAGGTGCGCTGTAGGATGTTAAAAACGCTCTCACCCTCATAAAATGTGACGGTCATCGGTTTCAGAATCCAGCCGTCCTCCGGCACCAGCTCACGCTTTTCCTTATTACAAAGGTCCATATTGTCAAGGATTGTCGCGCAGGAGATGGAGAGGGTGCAGGTGTATTCCGCATCGCCAATTTCCACGTCCTCCGGCTCGACTGGAATTGGCTTGCCCTCCGGCACGGGGTCGGTCTGGTACTTGTCCTTGCCCGTGCCGGTGTCGATCATCATGCCGCCCACTTCTTCATATTCGCCGGTTGCACTTGCCTGGATTTCCTCCGGCGAAAGATACTCTGGCGGCTCGGTGTCAGTCCGTGCGGGTTTGTCTGCCTGCGGGTCGTCAGACGGCTCTGAGACGCTTTCTGTGGGCGTCTGCGTCGGTTCTGTCTTAACCTTGTCCGGCGTATTTGATTCCGCCGCGTTCTGCGCCGGTGTCTCCACCGGAGCGGCAACGGTCGGATGTGCCGATGAGTTTTTCTGCTTCGGCATATTCCGGTCGCCAAAGACGAACGCTGCCGCCAGCACCAGTACGATCAGCACCGGCGCAAGAATTTTCCACTTGTGTTTCTGCCAAAATGTCATATCAGATCAACTCCGCAGCGCTCAGCATATTGTAAAGCATCTGTGCGATCTCACAGCGCAAAATCGCTTTTGTGGGTTCGATATTGAGATCACTCTGGTCGAGGATATTGACGGAGTAGCAGAACGCCATCGGTTCCTTTGCCCAGGATGCCACGCTGCGGTAGTCTCCGAACTGCGCCAGCATATCCTTTGTCGCTGCCGCGTCCATCGCAGTGTCCAGACCGCAAAGCTTCGCGGCTCTTGCCACCATTGCGGCGGCCTCCTGCCGGGTGATGGTGCCGTCCGGATTAAACTTGCCGCTGCCAACGCCGTTGACAATGCCGCTGCTGTTGGCTGTGCCGATGTAACCGGCGTACCATTTGGAGCTGGGAACGTCCGTAAAGGCTTTCGTATCCTTTGCAGCCAGACCGAGGGCGCGGGTGACAATAGCAGCAAATTCCGCGCGTGTCATGGTCTTGTTGGGCATAAATGTGCCTTGCCCCATGCCGTTGATGATGCCGCGGGAGGCAAGCGCTTCAATGGCAGCTTTATTGGCGTGGTTTTTGACGTCCGAGAACGTTGTGCCAGGGGCCGTGACAGCGGGAACGCTGACGGACGCATCGGCGCTGCCTTTTTTAACGGTGGTGCTGGGCTTTGTGGTAGCCTTTATGACATCGCCCATGCGGTACAGGCTGTTCTTGCCGTTTTCCGCCCGGTTGATGGCAACGAGGGCATAGAAGCCCTGCTCGGCGGACATCTGATTATTGCCGTCCGAACCGTCGAGAACGTGGTAGAAGCCGCCGTTAGACTGCCGGAACGAGAGAAGATTTTCCGTCAGCGTGTGGCCGTTTTTCACAAAACGGCTGTCTCCAAGGTCAATTCCAAGCTCACAGAGCGCGACCACGACCTGCGCGACAGATTCGACGTTCGTCGTTCCCCACGACGCATAGCCGCCTTTGCTGTCCTGCACATCGGAGAGATAATCCAGTGCCTTGTCTGTCGCGGTTTTGACCGCTTTCTGATCCTGATATTTTGCAAGTGCCTGCAATGCCATTGCAGTAATATCCACATCAGAATCGCCTGTGTCAGTCAAAGACCATCCACCGTCTTTTTTCTGATTCGTGACGATCTCATCGATGTAGAGCTGGCGCGTGGCCTGTGTCTTTGCGGCAGGATTTTTGGGAATATCGTAATTGCCGGAATCCAGCGCGATCAATGCCCAAATGGGGCCGTTCATGCCCTGCCAGATGGTCTTTTCAAAATCGCCCAGCGGCATTAAAAGGTTGTATCCCGCGACCTTGGACGGGTCGCGCCCGATGGCAGTCAGGGCGAGAATGACGCGGGAATACTCGGTGTATTTTCTTTCATGCAGCACGCCGGAGCAGTTTTTGACGTACTTCTCGACGCGCGCATAGTAATCTTCATAGTAATTTGTGGGAACAGTGTAACCAGAACGGGCAAGACCGATAATTGCCCATTCGCCGCCAATGGAACCGACCTCCGGGGATTTGACTGCGGACACCATATAAGCGGCGCTGCCTTGTACTTCATTCTGGACGCCGGACGCCGCCAACGCTGGAACGGTCAGCGTCAAAAGGATTGCAAGGGTCAGAATCCAAGCAGAAATTCGTTTGATTCTTCTCATTTGTATTTCCCCCTATAAATGCGGCAATCAGGGCTGCCCCCAAAGGGGGCAGTCCTGTGCTGCAAGGTGTTATTTGGTGGTCGCTACATTTTCCACAAAGCGGTGGAGAATGGCTGCAACCTGTGCGCGGGTGGCGTTGCCGGTCGGCATGAGCTTACCTGCACTGCCGTTGACCAGCTTTTCGGCAACAGCCCATTCCAGCGAAGCCGTGGCATAGCCGGACACGCTTGCTTGGTCTGTAAAGCCATTCAAGCTGGAGCTTGCGGCGGTATTGTACTTCTTGTACTGCGCATAGCGGTACAGAATTGCCGCCATCTGTTCACGGGTGACATTTGCGTTCGGAGAGAACGTCGTGATGCTGGTGCCGTTGACGATGCCGTTGTCGGCTGCCCACGTCACAGCGTCCTCATAGTAGCTGTTGAACGTCACATCGGAGAATCCGCTTCTGCCGCTTACGGCAGGTTCACCCTCCAGTCGATACAGAACCGTGACGAGCATCGCGCGGGTCATGGCTGCATTCGGAGAGAACGTCGTATCGCTCGTTCCGGCAAACAAGCCTTCCTCATAGACGAACAGAACATCATTGTAGAACCAATCGGTTTCATGTACGTCTGTGAACGGCAGCTTGCCATCCGCAAACTCAACTTCGATTCTGGTCGATACCGTGAGCTTGTCAATGGTATAGGTCTTGACTGCGCCGACAGACTTGCCGTTGACCTTGACGTCCTTGACCTTGTAACCGGTATCCGGCTTGAATGTGAAGGTGACAGACTTGCCGATATGCTGGAATGTCAGCTTTGGCTCGACCGTGCCGTTCTTGCCAACCTTCAGAATCTTACCCAGCAGCTCATTGACATACTGTTCGGGTCTGATGTCCGCAGCGCGGAGCCAGCCGTTGTAGTAGGTTCCATTGCCAAGCGACGGGTAATTCGGATCGTTAAACCAATCAGCGACTTCGTGCGAGTAGTCATTGACATAGTGCCAGATGACAACATCGCCGTCCTTGAGCGTCCAGTTCTTGAGTCCCTGATTCGGATGCGTTCCGTTGACGGTGTACATCCAGCCGGACTTCTTGCCGTTGGTGAACTCACTGAGCGCGTATCCACCAAGGCAGGACGGGGCATAGATGGTGCTGACGTAGTTGCTTTCCGCACCGATATACCGCAAGCCTGCATCGCTCATGGCTTCGGTAAAGAGGTCATAAACCGTAGCGTTCTCTTGCAGTGCATATGTCGTGGTGGGCACCCATGTGACATATTCGGGCAGATAGCTGTCGGTCGTCAGGTCAACATCCTGCGTTGCTTCCAAAGCGCCGATGAGACGGAACGTGACTTCAATATCACCGGGCTTGACAGCATCCAGATCAGTAATAGCTTTTTCATAGATGGCCGTGACACGCTCGCAGGATTCCGCAGCGTTCATATCCGTCTGTGCCTGCTGGAGAATGCTTGCGAGTTTCTTCTTTGCGGCGGTACCGTACTTCTTGGTTTTGTCGTTCAGAAGATCGTCATAGTGCGCTTTCAATGCCTTGTACTGATCTGTCTGCTTCTGCTTCAGAATTGCCTTGTACGAAGTTTCGGCAGCAGTCAGGGTATTGTAGTTCGTGACCTTTTCCTTGTCAGCAGCAGAGAGCTTGTTGTAGGCATTGCGCGCTTCCGCAATCGCGTTATAGCTGGATTCATCGACATAGCCAATCTGGTTGATCATGTCGATAACAGCCTGTGCGTCCGCGTTCTCGCGCTTTGTCACGTCGGACATATCGTACAGTCGCTTGCTTCCGTTTACATAGCGGTCATACGCAACGAGCGTGTAGGCCGCCTGCTCGGATGCCATCTGATTGACCGTGCTGTTCGGCTGCTTGTCGTGCAGGAATCCCTTGGAGTTGGGGTCCGCATAGCTCAGGAAGTTGGACAGAACGCTGATGCCGTTATGCTGGAATCTGCTGTCTATCTTTGCGTCGATGTTCAGTGCGGACAGCGCGACAATGACCTGTGCGGCGGATTCGGAGCTGCCATAATCGCCGGTTTTCTGGTATTCAGCAGACAGCCATTTCACCGCCTTATCTACCGCATCTTTGACGTTGGCATTTGTGCTGCAATACGGAGCCAATGCCTGTACGACCATTGCCGTCATATCAACGTTGGAGCCGGGGAAATCTGCATCGATGCCCCAAGAGCCATCGCTGATCTGCGCGTTAAGCAAGCTATTGATCCACGCATTGCGTGCAGTTGTGCCGGTCGCATTGTCGTAATAGTTGCCGGAATCCAGTGCAATCAGTGCAAATGCCGTGCCGTTGTTGCCCTGCTCGGAAACGCGGTAGGTGCTGCCGTTCTTCTCAAACAGCGGTTCAACAAGGTTATAAACCGTGCCGTTGGAGCCCTTGAACTTCGTCGCATCCTCACCGAGCGAGGTCAGCGCCAGAATGACGCGGGAATACTCGGTGTGCTTGGTCTGCGTACTGGTGTTATCGAGCTTGCCGTTCATCGAAGCAACACTTTTTGCAATATTGCTCAGATATTTGTCGTACCAGACGGATGCACTAACGTTACCTCTGGCTTCGGCCAGAACCGCCCACTCGCCATAGGTCGAGCCGAGAGACGGATTGTACGTCTCCGCTTTGACGTATTCGAGTACATTGTTGAGGTACTCCTCATAAATCGCGGTCTTACCGAGATTTTCAAGCGCTTCTTCGGCGTCTGTCAGCTTGGAATAATTGCTGACCTGCTTTTTCTGCGCTTCGGTCAGGTTGTTGTATGCGGCGCGTGCAGCGTCAATCTTTGCGCGGTCCTGTGCTGTCACAGCATCCTTTGCGGGGAGTGCTGCAATCAGACCATACACATAGCCCACTTCAAGCGTAGACACAACAGAAACCGCGTTGTTGAGCTTGTCGACCTCGCGCTGCGTCAGATAGCCTTTCTGATTGTCTGTCAACTTGTTATAGGCTTCTTCTGCGGAGCGGATTGTGCCAATGTCATCGACGGTCGGTGTTGCAGGCAGGGCAGCAATCGCGTCAGAGACGATCTTCGCTGCTTCCATATCCGTAATGGCCGTATAGCAATCGTTCAGCTTCTTCTTCAGCGCTTCGGAGATTTCCGTTTTCTGTGCATCGGTCAGTAAATCGAACTGCGCTTTTGCCGTGCGCACATCCGAAGCATCTGCCAACGTGAGCTTGCCCGGAGACGGAAGATTGGAAATGAGCTTCTGCACATCTGCCGCATTGCCATTCTGCACGACGGTGATGGTGTAGCGGGTCGTCGTGTAGTTGGAAGCCTTGTTCATGGTGGGCCAGCTCTTATCACCAACACCGACATAGATCACGTCGCCGGACGAAACAGCCATAATGTCGCCGTTTGCATAGTAGGCGTTATCGCTGCCGTAGGTGTTCAGATAAGCTCTGGTCTGGAAATTCTTATTTGCGGCGGAATAGCTGATGCGCGTGCCGATCTGCTCACTGGGAATGACCAAGAGATAATCGGTCTTCGCTTTCGCATACGCCGGGGTCAGCGTACCGCTGCTGAATTCCAGACTGGACAGCGCCGTTTCATTATTCGTCCACGAGCTGCCGACATCTTCACCGAGGTTGGTGGTAAACACGACGTGGATCACGTCGCCGGATTTCAGGCCGCCGTTCTTATAGGTGAACGCAGCGAAACCCTGATTGACAAACCAATCGTTCTTGGTTCCCATCCAGCCAGCGCCCTTGCTGCCGTCCTTTTCAGACAGAGACTCCCCATCTTTATAGATGGAAGCAATATAGGTAGTCTTGTAGGAATCGGCCGTCAGGTCGTCTTTGGTTTTGTACTCATTCCACGAATAACCGCCGATTTCCAGTGCCTTGAGGATCACGGTCATCATGCTGTCATTTGTGCCAAGCTCGTATTCGCCGGAGACGATGGTGCCGGTAAACGGTGCCGCACTGTAAGTGGTGTTCTCCACGCTGACAGTCACGGTGCCGACGGTTGTGCCGGAGTTATACTTGGTTTCGCCTGTCGTAATGGCCTTTCCAGCTTCCGGGACGGCCTTGATCGCTGCGACAGCCTTATCACGGGCAGCCTTGATCTCCGATTCCGTAGTTGCAGCGTTGATCGCGTCCTTGCCGGACTTCAGCGCAGCTTCCAGCTTGGCAATGCCAGCTTCATCATACTTGCTCTTGTCGCAGGCATTAAACGCGGATTCGACGACCGCGATAGCCGCCTGTTTCAGCTTGGCAATCGTTTCTTCGTCGAGCGTTTCAAACCTCCGCTGGTATTCCGTTTTGGAAACCATCTTGATGGAGAAAGTCACGGTGCTGCCGTCCGCAGCGGTTTTCGGAATCTGGTAGGAGATTAAGTAGTATCCAGACCAATCGACTCCGTGAACGCTTGTCAGCGTTTGCGGTTCGGAACGCAGCCACGTTTTTCCACCATCAACCGACCAGACAGGCCAGTACAGTTCTTCCGTTGTGTCAAGATAATAGCGAATGAATACATAATCGCCAGCCAAGGCAGTTTCCGGCAAGTTGCCAGAGAACTTCCACCAGTTACCAGACATTGAGGGCAGGCTGCCGTCAGGATTCGGGGTCTGTTTCCATTTCAGGTTTTCGTAACCGAATTGTGCCGCGCCCATAGTGGCATCTGTGATTTTCGGGAATTTGCTTTCATCCGCATCAAGAGCCAGATGCACAACAGCGACAGCCGGAAGCTCCTCAGTTTTGATTGCAGCCAGTTCTTCCAGCGTTGCTTTTTCGTTCGTCGTCAACAACGATTTCTGATACGAGTTCAAGGCAGCGTAAGCGGTCTGGATTTCTTCAACCAAATCTTTATTGCCCGCAGTCAGCGTACTCAAATCGTCCGGGAGATAGGACAGGTTCTTGCGGATCGCAGCAATGATAGCCGCATGGTCAAGTGCGTTTGTACCTGCTGCCTGCAATGCTGCATAATCCGTATCGAACTGATCCATCAGCTCTTTGAACGTCGTCGCGGAGTTCTGGTTGGATTTCAGCGTGCTATATGCGGATGTGAATGTCCGATAGTCCGCAGTTGTGAAATCGTAGTCGTGGAAGCTCTCATAATACGCTTTTGCCGCCGCAAGGTTTTCACTGCGGTACTTGGCAATCAGCGCATTGATGTCTGCTGCTTCGGTGACATGGACAATCGCGTAATCACCCGCATACAGGGAGTAATACTCGCCAATCGTGACCTCGCCGTACACAGACTTATACGTCATATCGTCCGGCGTCACATTGAACATGGCGACGGTATAATAGCCGGGTTCTCTGAAAATGTATTCCAGATTGCCGCTGGCATCCGTTGTCGCCGTTGTCTTGTGCGTCGGCTGCGACAGCGTTTCCGTCTCCGACGGGTCGCTGATAAAGAGCGTGATGTTCTCTGCGCTCTTACTGCCGGATGCACCTGCGTATGCGCCGGTCACAGTAGCCGAGAACGCAGCCTGATCGCCCACGGTCGTGCTGGCAGGAGCCGATGCGTGGATCATAGCGTAGCTGTTTTCGTAGTAACCGAAACCGGGGGATGCCGGGAGGATCGAGACCTTGGAAGAATCGTAGCCGGATGAATCCTCACTGTTGAACATCTGAAGCGGGATACGCACCAGACGAACATCGTCGCCGTTATGGAGCTGGACGTTGTTCCACTTTGCTTTTGCCGACCAGCGGTAATCTCCGTAATGGCTGCCGTTGATGTAGAGCGCGAACACTGGGTTCGTGTCGCCGTTATTGCTCGTCCCCAAGCCGGGGAGCGTCGTGTCATTGTGCGTATCAACAGCGATCCCAGCAAGGTCAAACGCCGCGCCGAGCGTGGCGTTTCCACTTGTCAGGCCAAGACTGGCGTTGGCATACAGATCAGTCCCTTTCCCCCGGAACCCCTCGTACTGTGCGGAGAAGTTGTTGATATAGGTAAAGGAAATGGTAACGTCCTTGGTGCTGGCAAGCTGCTTGCGGGCATCCTTCAGCGCGTCAATATGTGCCGGATAATGCGTCCACTGACCGCTTTCATTGTAGGCATAATAGCCGTTGAACGCTTTCAGCATGGCGTAATCTTCCGTCGTGCCGCGGACGATACGGTACTCCATATCGGCCTTGAGCACATTGTAGGCGCTGACATACGCCGCCCACGTCTCCGTGCTGTAATCGCTTTCGTTCAGCTTGGCCGGATCATACTGCTCGATCAGTGCTTCGGCTTCTGCCTTGCTGCTCAGATAGTCCTCGTAAGCAGTGTTGTAAAGCTCCGCGTTGACCAGCTTGTGCGGATCAGCCGCCGACACCGCAGCATCAAGTTCTGGCTGACGATCAATAGCTGGAGCCGTACCATCCACATAGAGCGAATCCAACAGCGTCTTTGCCGCTGTCCATGCCGCTTCATAGGCATCCCATGTAATAGCGGTACAGTTATCTGCGCTGACCGGTGTTCCGGTCGTATCGCTCAGTTCTCCCTGTCGCCAGCGCCATGTGGTATTGGCAGTCTCATAGAGCGCCGTTGAATTGGCTTCCGTTATAGGAATCAGTTCATCGATTTTCGCAGACAATGCTGTATTTGCAGCATCTACCACGGACTGCTCCACCTTGGGATTTGCAATAAGGTTCTGCGCTGTTGTCAATGCTGGCTGCATATCCGCCCAGAAGCCGTCTTTGCTCCAATGCCGACCATTCCAACGGTCGCCGGAATGATAGAAATTATCAGCGTTTTCATCTGTGACTTTGCGTACAGTTTCTTCTAGCGTAGATGTGTCCGCAGACGTTTCCGGTGCGATATTGCCTTTCCATTCAATAATTAAATAGCCTTTTGTTCCGCCACCACGCCCACTCTTGGATAGTCGCAACAACAAATGGTCATATTGTGAGTCCAAATGTTCATTTATAGATTCACTGAAAATTGTTCCTGAAAAGAAGTTTTTTGCCGTTGTATACAATTCTGATCCAGCGGTAATAGGTCTACCTTTGCATGATCCCCCAGTGGAATCATGCGCAGTATATACGTTGTTGTAAGTCGCTGAGTCTGGTTGAGATACAGTCAGGGATGTATATTGTGTTGCATCAAATTTAAACAAATAAACGTTATATGTTTTGCTGTTATAATCAAAGGTGCCTATGTTAGTTTGCCCCAGCGCATCAGTCAAAGTGTATGATTCGTTAGTTGCAAAAACTATAACGCCGCTCGACAATATGAGCGAAATACACAGCAGAGCGGATAGTATTCTTTTCAAAAAAGGGCACCCGCTAATGCGGGTGCCCTTCTGATTTTTGGCGTTTGTCTCTTTACTCATATCAATCACGCACAGGTCAAAACGGTTACATAGGGAGATTCAGTTCCGCTCTGAGTAATAATCTGAACCTTTGCTCCCGATGCAATATCAAATGTATATCCATCTTCGCCAGAAGCATCAACAGCTACACCGTTCACGAAAACGTAATCCTCAGCAGAATAGATCTTATAACTGCCAGCATTAACACTGACAGCCGCTTTATTGGACGTAGTGATTATATCATCGCCCCAAACTTCCAAATCAGTCGTTGCGGCGCTGCCGCTCGTGCCTCTTGCAGTAAAGATGCCGGTGATTTCCGGAGAAGTTTCACCAAATCTGCCGAAATCCAAAACAGCGGAATAAACACGGACGTATTTCACCTTTTGACCGGACAGGTTTACCGGTTCGCCGGTTGCAATATCAACGGCCCAAGCAAGGTCAAAGCCATCGCCGCCGGTCTTGTCGGAAGTGTACGGCGTATAGGGGTTCACAGCTTCACCGTATTCGCTGGGGCTGCCGTTCGGAGTAACGTCTGCATAGCCGAACGCATAGTCAGCCGTCGTGTCCGAATCTGCAATCGCCGTAACACCGGTAAAAGTCAGCGTGTTACCGCTAAGATTGACGGAAACACGGCTATCGCAGGTAGCGCCACCGGTCGGATCATTTTCAAAGGCAGTAAAGTTTGTGGTCAGCGGGAACCATGCTGCCGGGCAGCAATCGGCTGCGTTCAAACTGCCGAGTTTGGCGGTTACTCTGCTGGAACCCTTGGTGTAAATGACGCTGGTGTTACGCAGAGTGCCGGTGTAAAACTTGGAGAAACCATTTGCCGGATTATTGGCGGTAAAATTGCTTTTATAGTAGTTGGAACCGGCAAGCTCATACCATGTAGTGCCATCGACAGAAACCTGCACAGCACCGGCCTCCGGGTTGCCGTTGAACGCATTGCCGTAGATCACAAAGTCAACGCCATAGGGATTGGTAGCCTTATCTTCGATACCATTTTCAAAGTAGAACTCAATAAAGCCGCCGAACGCACCCAGCGAAACGCCGGTCGTTTCAGGAGCAGTTTTATTTGGTCCTACGAACTTTGTGCCGAGATAACCCCAACCGGAGTTGTTGGCGAACTGGCCAAGGGGCAGATAGCTCACAACCGAGGTCGGTGCGCTGCCGGCCAGGGTGTGGGACTTGGTGCCGCAGGAAATGGTGTAGGTTACGCCCTTTGCGACCACAACAATGGAAAGTGTGTTTTCTTCAGAAGTTGTGATCGTGTAGCCGCAGTTGTCATCCGTTTCACTTTCCAGTGCCGGAGACTGCGCAACACCATTTACTGTCACAGAAGTCGGGGTATCGACCCAAAGCGTAAATTCGCCGGGAATCTTGTTGGAACCGTAGCGGCCAGCAACAGAGCCAGTATTGCCATTCCATGCGATGAACACAGGATCGCCGGTGGAAATGCTGACGGGTTTCGAGGTGTAGAAATGGAACGCATAGGTGTCAAATGTGCTGAACGCACCTCTGACATCATTGTGAACGTAGGCCGTCACAAGTGCTGCGCCGTCGGTCATCGTTGCAGTGTAGGTGTTGGACGCGCCGGAGTAAATGTAGTTGATACCCTGAGGCGGGTTCGGTACGTTGGCACCGAATTTGGAGATGACAAAATTGCTCGACACATTTGCAGCCGGTGTAAATGCCACAGTCAGCTCCGTGCCGTTTGCGGTTTCTGCCGGAACAGCCAGATAATAGTCATAGATCGTTCCGTGCGGGTCTGTGCTTGTTGCATACTCGACGGTTTCATAATTTACGCCGGTTGCAGTGATGGTGGAAATGTTGCTGCCGTGTCCACTCAGGGACTCGGTTGTTGCAGCCGATGCGCTGAACGTAAACAGCGATACGGCCATTGCCAGCACAAGAATCAGTGCCAGCGTGCGGGAATTGAAAATCTTCCGTTTCATGCTTGACTTCCTTTCTGTCTGCATAAAAATCGTTCCTCGCACTTGATCCGATGCAGCCGAGGAACAGCTCTGCATCGAGATGGGATGCTTTATGTCACAGCAAAAGCTGCTGCAAACAACAAATTCATGCTTCACACCACAGATACGATGCCGGTTCCTGCGCTCCCGCCCGCCGCGACGTAGACCGCGTTTTCTGCCCGTTGGTGCGCTCGTTTCGTCGCGTCGCTTCGCCAGGGCAATATGCTCTCTCGCTGTGGCTATTCAGTTGTCGATGCGATTCATCATTTCGAGACGGGCGAAGGCCCGGTAGATTTGTTTTGAGATCCCCCGGTTCCGCGTTCCCAATTCGGAACCGGGGATTTCTGCGCGTCAGGGGATGACGCGCTGGCAGTTTGATCTCAGGGGGATGAGATCAGGTCTATGTGCAAATCCGTTCCCAATACGGATTGTGCAAATGAATTATTGTGCGCTTTCCTCCGCAGCCGGTTCCTGCCGTTCGGCTTGCCGTGCTACGCGCTTGGCTTCCTTTTCTGCCGCCTGCTCCTGCCGGAACTTTGTGAGCTGCCGCTGGTACTCGGCTTTGAACTCCTGCGTTTTCCGCACGTTCTTATTCTGCGGGCATTTGAACCCTTGCAATTCAAGCGCGTACATCGTTCTTCCTGTAATTTTCTCATCCAGAAGAAGATCAGCGCGGAACCGGCCAACGCGATCAGCGTGGCCACCATCGTGGCGCCGGTCGGCAGAATCAGGGCGAAGAAGTTCGCCACGAACGGGACGAACGCGCCGATTACGCCCGCCGCCGCGAACACCTTCACCGACACGAACAATGTCTACGTCCTCAAGGCCTATGCCGCGGGCATCACCACCGGCACCTCGGCGACCACCTTCTCCCCCAACGCCACCCTGAACCGTCAGCAGATGGCGACCTTCCTCCGCCGCACGCTGCAATATGTGGAGAAGAACTCCGGCTATTCCTACACCAGCTACACCTCCAAGCTCGCCTCCTACACGGATAACGCGCTGGTGCAGAGCTGGGCGAAGGAAGCGATGGCGTTTATGAACGCGCTTGATCTTGTCAAGGGCACCACCGCCACCACGTTCAGCCCCGATGACAACTGCACCCGCGC
>OLYB01002165.1_pt1 | contig 14012 bp, 22 predicted proteins | sample 1674481 | NCBI WGS metagenome assembly OLYB01 (sample SAMEA103958167, study PRJEB25191) | human gut metagenome
GCCAGAAGTTCACGGTAATAATCGATATCGTCGTGCTTGCTGAGACGCATACGATATTGCGCCATGATTACGGTAGCCGCGTCATCCGCAGCGTTCCCGGAGAGCGGCACTGGAGAGTCGTCAATCGTTGCCCGCATTTCGGTGAGAGGCTTACCGCTGTACGCATATCCGAGCGCTGCGGTGTACGCCCACACGTCGCACGCCTCGATCTGCTCCGGTTTCCAACCGTTCTCCACGGCGACCATGCAGTTTGCGAAAGCTCCGGCGTACAGTTCGACGTATCGCGTATACCCTGACGCGAGTGCCTGCCTAAACAGATTCCCGTTCCAATCACGTTCGGGTTTATCCCAAGTGTTGAGAAACAGTATGGACGGGGAGTTGAAACCTGCCATCAGACCGCCCCCCAAGAGTCGAACTTGGTGCCTCCCAATTCGAGATTGGGCGCTCTATCCGGTGAGCTAGGGGCGGAATAGCAACGGTCATTAGAATAGCACATTTTGATTGGCCTCCAAACCTTTTTGTAATTCCTTGACTTCTTCACCGGTCTTTTCCTGCCACCATTGGGCGAAAATCGTTCGGTGGCACAAGCCTTTTCTTACGTCATCGAAGCATAGAAGCACGATGTCTTTACCTCCGTTGAGTTGCGATATCGTTTCAAGTTCCGTTCTGATGCGGGCGACCCCGTGTGAGTCCAGCATGGCACGATACCGTTCGGTGAATTCTTCGTCGGTTCCTTCCATGAACCATCGGCCCGGCGTCACTGTTTTCGCCGATGCTGCGATTGTGTATGGTAGCCGCCATCTGGGCGAACCGTACGTTATGCGTACCGGTATGCCTTGTGACGGGGTGTAGTCGTGGTATCGGTTTGTGTAGATCTTCATATGCATCCTTTCCATGCAATGTGTGATATAGATATTATATCACACTGTTGGTTCTTGTTGCAAATTGCCCACATTCTTAACTTCGTCTGGGAAGAATTCCATTTCCAAAGCCTCCACCCCACCGGTGGCACCCCAATACGCACGCCTCGCCCGCAGAACGGTCGCCACGTCGGCGGACATGGAATCAGGAAGCCTATGGGCCATCCAATTCGTTAACTTGGCTTCGCTGCGTTGCTCCGGCTTCTGGGCCCTCCAATTAACCGGGTTGGCCAGCCACACGGGCAGAGTCCGCACGTACTGCAATGGCGTACCCTCGCACGATTCCACGAAACGCTTCGCCGCCCTCATAAGCGCATCGGTACCAACCTCGTCGTAAGCCGTATTGAAATACATGAGGAATTCGTTAGAGACCCTGCACTTCTTTGGCCACAACGCCATAAGAGCCTTGAGGGTATCCACCGAATGGCAGGTGACTGTTATTTTTTCTTTGTCGCGCGAGTATTGTTCTTGGGTTTTGTTCTCTTGGGTATTGTTCGTCAAAACCTCGTTTTGGGGTGGGTCATAACCCTGTTTTGGGGGGTCAAAAGCAGGTTTTGGGGTCGGTGCATGGTCATAACCCTGTTTTGGGGTGGGCTTCCATAGCGAGACGTGATACCGGTTGGCTCTGCCATCGGACTTGACCCGTCGGATGTAGCCCAATTGTTCCAGCACGTTGAGGCTCTTGGATACCGTGGGCTGTGAGCAACGCGCGATCTTCGCCAGCCGCTCCAAGCTGGGCCAGCAGACGCCGGTGTTGTCGGCGTGACGTATCAGCGCCATATACACCAGCAGGTCGTAGCCGCCCAACCGGTCATCATCCACCGCCCAATTCGGCAGCATCGAAAAACCCGAGTTCTGTGTTATACTCGTATCGGACATGTTTCCAACCTTTCTGTTAGCGCCTCTCTTCTGGTTCCACGGGGGAGGCGCTTACTTTATTCCTATTACTATCTTATTTGATGTTGGTGCGCACGGCTCCAGTGCGTATATATATATATTATATAGCTAGCACATGCTACTTGCAATCAAGAATAATCTGATGTATATTTGAATCATGTACGCTAAAGACTACACCGCAACGACGGAGCAGTACGCGGAACGCTGGCACCTCAACATCCAGACCGTCCGCAGATACTGCCGTGAGAAACGACTGCCATACATCAAGGTAGGTAACCGCTACTACTTCAACCCCGACATCGTACCACTACCCCGTAGGAGCAACGATCAACAATGAATGACCCAAGAATCACACTGCCGATCGCACGCTTGGCGGCAGACCCCGAACGCAAACAGACCCGCAACGGCACCCCCTACATGCTTGTCCGAGTCGCCGCCACAGGCGGACACATGGACAAGACCACAAAACAGTGGGTTGACCACGACACCATGTGGGCGACCATATTCGAGTATGACCTGAGACTTGCGGAAACCTACGAACGCATGCTGCGCAAGGGCACACCGGTAAGGGTCGAGGGTGTCCTGAAATGGAAGACCGGCACCGACAACCAAGGGCAGCCGCGCACCGACTTCATCATCGAACACGCGACCATCAGCCTCGCCATGCTCAAAGCCAAAACCCAACAGTCTCAGCAAGACCAGCAGACCGGCAACCAGTGGCCGGGAACCGACACGTTCGGCCCGACCAACTCGTTCAACCAGACCGACAACGAATGGGACGTGTTCTAAATGGCAGTGAACGTCACCGAGAAAAACAAGACGCTCAACGAGATCATCGACTGGTGCGAACAGTTAGCAGCGGAAGGCCTGAGACTGGCGAGCGCTCTTCTAAGGCAGCATGACATGGTCGCATATGGTGTCGTGCGTGGACAAATCAACGCATACGAAAAGACAGCCGACCACTGCCGTTCCATGCTCGGCTATTCCGGCTCCATGCCGTCCGAGGTGCCGAATCAAAGCGAGGACGCGAAATGACGATCGACGAATTGCATGATTACTGCCGTTACCTCTTCGACGAGAACCATGTGCATGGCGTGCCTGACAAGTGGAGTGAAGGCTACGAGTTCGCGCTCAGCCTTGTCATGTTCAAGTGCCATGAGGGATTAACAGACGAAGACCGCAAGGCTGTAGCCGACTGGCGTGAAAAACATTGGAAGGACACGAAATGAGCAGGACTGATACCACCGCCATGCTGTCACAACTGGTGGAGAGAGGTAGACGATGATCGGGACCCGCCGATATCGTAAGCTCTCCGCCGAGACGGTGGGCACGCTGCTGAGGCTTATTTCTGAGGATGAGTTGACGCCGAAGCAGATCGCGGAGCGCGCCGGAGTGTCACGCCAACAGGTCTACTAGTACCGGACGAAACTCAAGAACCATAAGCAGACCGCGCCGTTGACCGACATATCCACGCTTGTGATCCATCAGCGAGTCGTCTTCCGCCCGGACACGACCAACGAGAACCCGGATGACGTTAACGGGCCGAGCCTCATCGACCCGGACAGCAGCTTCGACTGTTCCCGATGCGGCCAGTCCATGAGCCGTGACTGGTTCACCATCGAAGGCAACCGAATCAAACCGGATTTCCGCTATTGTCCCTACTGCGCGGGCGTGGCTACCCCATACAGGGACGACGCGATAAGCCCCGATGTGAGGTGAGGCCGGAGATGGGCGATTGGCGTGACAAGGCCGCAACACTCGCCATCGCCGCACCAAGGGAGAAATGTGCGGACTGACCCAAGTCACCACCGATTGAAAGGAATTACCATGACCCGCTATCTCGTAACGGACCAACAACTGCGTCACGCAATACACTCGGCCATAAGAGCTCTGGACCTTAGCAAGCAAGATGAGAATTACACCATCGAATCAACTGCCAAAGTCTCCGATAAAGCTCTAGAATTATTGGCCTCATCGAAGACCACCGAACCGGAACAAACCGAGAATCCCAAACAGGCTGCTGGCCGTGAAATCGATACGAGCGAGTACCCATTTATCCAACTAGAGGCAGACGAACTCGTCCGGATGATCTGTGACGCCTACCAAACCGGCGTATTTTCAGGAAAGGAGCAATCATGAAATTCACGAAATGCGCATACGTCAAAATGTGGCAGAACTGCCCAGAAGATGAACGCGAAGACACCACCATAACCCTCCTAGACTACGAGGACACGAACGAGCTCAACAGTATCCCGGTCGCCCTCCTATACCTGCTGGAGTGTTATGCGTTCGTCAACAGGATGGACGAATTCAACATTCTCGAATGCTGCCTTACAGCCGAATCGTTCGATCTCATAGGCTTCGTCAAAACCTACCGGGACATGCTCAGCAAAACCGGCGACTTCTGGACGCCCATGAAGTTCATCACCGCAAGCCCGAAACCCGTGGACGGTATCCCGCCCGTCTCCTATTGTCCTCGATGCGGAGCGTTGATCTGGCCGGACACCATACAGCGCTGCATCAACGGGCAACCCGAAAACGACGCCGAATATTACAAGCGAATTCTCGAAATCTACAAGAACAACCCTGACCCGCTTTTCTGCCACAATTGCGGTCAACGCTTCAAATACGTCGGCCAAGACCAACTAGCGTACAAGCATCAAAGCAACCGAGCCGACATCCTGCGCACGCTCAAACTCAAAGCGGAAACGCAACCAACGTTCGACTTGGCGGAGCTCAACCAATGATCGGCGAACCGTTCTCGTTCAGCCTGTTCATCCCCGGCATCCCCGCCAGTAAAGGCTCCTACCGTCCAATCACCGGCAGGAGCCGCACCACAGGCAAACCCGTCACCCGCCTCATACCAATGGACAAGAAGGAACGCCCGTGGCGCGACCACGTGCGCGACACCATCCTCAGCCACAAACACCCAACCATCCCACCCAACTCATACATCAAAATAGAAACCACGTTCTACCTGCCACGCCCCAAAACCATCCCACCCCACAAACGCAAACACCCCACAGTCAAACCCGATATAGACAAACTCCAACGCGCCCTATACGACGCCATCACAGAAACACACATCTGGCGCGACGACTGTCAGATAACCGACGTAACCAGCCACAAACGATACGCCGACAACACCACAACCGGCGTATCTATAACGATCACATGGGAACCGAACCAATGAAGAAACCAAGCGAATTCGACTACTTCCGCAACACCGACAAGCCGGAGAAAAACACAACCAGCTACAAAGTAGGCCGCATCCTCGGCATCCTGCTACTTACCCTAGCAGTCCTACTCACCACCACCGGCACTATCGCCCTACTCAAACTCCTGATAACCTACATCCTCGCGTAAGGAACCATCATGCCCCTCAGCCAACACAAAACCGAAATAGCCCTCCAATGGCACCGCAAACACTACAACACCGAATACATCGCCCAGCTACTCAACACCACCCCAGAAGAAATACAAACCATCATCAACCAACATCAAACTAAACCCAAGAAAGCATAAAATACCCCTTATGAGCAACGTAACCAGAGACGCACACGGCAGAATCACCGGAGGCGTGAACAACCCAACCGGTAAAGGCGGCTTCCAAGAACGCCCACAAGACCGCAGCCGTAAATGGACAAAACGCGGCAGCGTGAAATACAACCTCCAGCAATTCCTTGAACTCACGAACGAGGAACTCGCGGAGTGGGTGCAGCGTATGGACGAACTGACCCAAGCCGAACAGATCGCCCTACGCCGGGTTCTTGAATCGAAGAAAGACGGTGAGAAAGCGTTCCGCGCCTATCAGGACATTGCCAACCGTACCGAGGGCATGCCCCGCCAGCAGGTTGACCAGACGGTTCAGATGTACGAGCCGCCTACGATCAACGTTACGGTGAAGTGAACAAACCCGAGCCTACTATTCTCAATAAGGCTCGGGTTCCCTCGGGTGAAGACCATACTATTGAGAATCGCGCGCACATTATGGAACAAAACGGAACATTCAACCTCGTAATCCCCAAAGCATACGAAGATTTATTGTTCTTCCTCCATGACCGTGACAATCCGCCATACCGCTACTACGACTACAGCGGAGGCCGTTCAAGCGCGAAAAGCACCAGCGTAGCCCTAGCCCTAGCGCTCGAAGCCAGCATGTACCCCACCCGCATCCTATGCACCCGTGAATTCCAGAACAGCATTCAGGAAAGCGTCAAACAGCTCCTAGCCGACATCATCAGCCGCTATCAGCTTCCCGGTTTCACCATCACCCGCGAACAGATAACACACGTCAACGGCAGTGTGTTCTGGTTCAAAGGCTTGCACGAAGACCCGGAAAGCACGCTGAAAGGCATCGAAGGCGTAGACCGGTGCTGGATCGAGGAAGCCCAGTTTATCACCGACCATAGCCTAGACGTGTTGCTGCCGACCATCCGAAAGAACGGCAGCACCATTATCTTCACCCGCAATCCCCTAACCCCGGAGGATGCGATAACCACACGTTTCGTCACCCACCCGAGCCAGCTCACCCAACAACGCACCACCCACCACCACACCACATGGCGTGACGCGGAACAAGCCGGAATCCTTCCCGAGGAAATCAAACAGCAGATCGAAGAATCACGAAACAACCCAGACTTCGCCCACATCTGGGAAGGAATGCCATACGAGAAAACCATCAACCAGATCATAAGCTGGCAGCAACTCACAGACGCGACCGAACGCCAACCTCAAACAGACGGCGGCGTAAGCTTCGGCGTTGACGTGGCCCGATACGGAGCCGACCGAACCGCCGTAGCCATCGTAAAGGGACGCCACCTAGTAGACCTCGTAAGCTGGAGCAAAACCAGTCTCGTCGAAACAGCGGAACGCATAATCACCCTTGCCGGAACACATCATCCAAGCATCATCAACGTGGACGATACCGGCGTAGGCGGAGGAGTAACGGATATTCTCCGCAGCCGAAACCAACCAGTGAACGGCGTCAACTTCGGAGCCAAACCCAAGCATCCCGACCGCTATCCGGCAGTCAGTTCGGAATTATGGTTCGAGTTTGCCGAACAGCTTTCGGAAATCACCATCAACCCGAATCTGGAACACCGAGCCGAACTGTTTCAGGAACTCAGCACCCGTGAATGGGCAATCAACAACAGAAACCTACGCGAAGTGCAACGGAAGAAAGACTACAAAACAGAGAATCAGACCGGTAGCCCCGATCTAGCGGATAGCGTCCTTCTCGCCTACTACAAGCCGCTGCAACTTCCCTCATGGGACGTTGCTGTTTGCTAGGTTTATGCGTTGCACCCGGTAGACTAGACGCAGGGTCTTATGACGAATCGAGGAAACTGTGAGCCTGCTGAACAATCTCCGTGACGGTTTTATGAGCGCGTTCGACCGCACCCATGCGCCCAGTATGTCACCCACACCGATGGGCGGCAACATCTGGCAGCCGATGGGCGGCAACACCATCCCCATGCACGACACCTACGACAACGTGTTCCCGTATGTGAACGCCATCGCCCAACGGTTCAGCACGGTAATCCCCTACGCCGTGGACGCGGACAACAGGCGCATCGACCCGGCCCCCGCACCATTGGGCGCGCTCTACGCGCCCAACGACACGTATTCGTGCTTGGAGTTTCTCAAGATCGTTTGCGCCACCATCCTCACCCAGTCACACTTGGATATTCTTATCTGGACAACTAACGGGCCGGGCGGAGACATTACAGCCGACAACATCATCGGCTATACGCTGCTACCGTCGAACAGTCGCCAATACAATTCTTCTCGCTCGGACTGGTATCATCGCGTCACGATGGACTTGGGCGACGGCGAACGAGTCTACGAATTTTCCCGAGACGAAACCATCGCTCTCAGCTACAGCCAGCATCCGAACGACCCGACGCGCGGCATCGCCCCCGCCATGACGGTGAAGAAGTGGGCGAACGTGGACGATATGATCGCCGACTATGAGCGTGGTTTCTTCGGCAACAACGCTGTACCCGCTGGAATGCTCGGCATCGTATCGGAAAACACTGAAGACTTCCAACGCAACCGCGAACGCCTCGAAAGCACATTCCGAGGCGCAGGCAACAACAACGGAATCGTGTACAACATGATCCCGGTTGACCCTATGACCCATAAGCCCAGCACCACCAGTAAACTGGTGTGGGTGCCGTTCCAGAACGCCAACGATACGCTGGACTTGCAGACCGTGAACGACGTGGTAAACAACCGATTGTCGAACGCGCTCGCTGTCCCGGATATTATTCGTGGCATCGACAACGGGCAAACCTACGCCAACGCCGAACAGGCCGAACGTGCCTTTATCGAAAACACGTTGAAGCCGCTGTGTATGACGGTGTGGGATAAATGGCAGTTCGAACTTGACCGCATCACTGGCGGACTTGGGTATGGCATCACATTCAACCTTGATCTACCGTCCCAGACCGACATGGAGAAGGTACAGGCCGACACCCAGAAGGTTCGTATTGACTCGCTTATCCAGCTCCTGAACATGGGTGCCAGTCTGGAATCTGCCGTGGACGCGCTCGGCTTACCCGACTCGTACAAGCGTCTTGACTTGCATCAGCAGGCTCCGACGCTGACTATCCCAGTAGCCGCAAAACGGTATAGCCGTAATATCAAACCGCAGGAAACGGCAACCGAGAAACGCATTCTGCCCGCCACTCGAACCTACGTGGACAGAGTTATCAGGCTCGCCCGTCGCTCTCAGAACAGTTTGCGCGATGATTTGGAAGCTATCGGCGACCAGTGGATTAACGACGTGGAAGATGACCTGATGACCAACCTCGCCGCCTACGCCCGCCGTACCGGCTACGAGTTGGAGCAGGTCATTACCGCGTGGACGGAAGTCCACCCCGAAAGCTCCATTGCCGTGGAAGTCGAGAACTATACGGCTGATGATTGGCGGCAACTCTACTTCTGGACTGAACTCCCTGATACGGTGCATGAAACGTACCTAGACCACTTGCGGAGTGTCGCCAAGTCTACCAGCAAGACCATCACAAACAACGTCCTAGAAATCCTGAACCGTGCCGACGTGGAACAGTGGGACGCAAAACAGTTGCGCGACCATCTCGAACAATTAGGCAACGATCACGCCGAACTGATTGCCCGCTGCGAAACCGTGCAATCGCAACGGCTCGGCAGTCTCTACAGTGCCCGCAATCTCAGCGAAACGCTCGGCGTCCGACTGTACAAGGTATGGCGTACCAGCGGAGACGGCAAAGTGTGCGAGTTCTGCCGTCATATGGAAGGCGACCGAATCGCATTGGATGACACGTATCTGGCTGAGAACGCCAGCGTCGAGATCGGAGACCGCACCTACGTGAACAATTTCGAGAGTATGCAAACCCCGAACGGACACCCAAACTGCCGATGCTACGAGGATTACGAGGTGGTGGAATCATGACTTACGACATCCATTGCAAACACTGCGGACGCTACTTGGGTTCCTGCGCCCGTGACACAATGGTCACACTCAAATGCCCGAACTGCAAAGGCTTGTACGTGTACCGCATCGTGCTACTATGGGGTCAGAACATTAAGCCCATTAAGGACGTTCGACCGCACCACTACCCTACTATTTGAAAGGGTCAAAATGAAGACTCGTAAGAGCTTCGCCAACAGCGGTGCCCCAGAAACCAATGGTCGTACCCTCACCTTCCTTGCCAACAGCGGCAAAGTGATGTGCGACGGACTCACCGTAGATTTGAAGACACTGAAAGCGCCGTTAATCGACGGCACTCTGAAACTCGTGTCCGATCTCACCGAGTCCGACAAACTATCCCTTCCGCTCCTGATCGACCACATGCCCAGCATCGAATGCCAAGCAGGTGCAATCACCCGACTTTGGATGACCGATGACGGACTAATGGCCGAAGCGAAACTCAGCGAGGTAGATCAGGGCGAACGTATCCGCCAGCTTGCCGCCGACGGATGCCTGACCAACAGTTTCAGCATCACCGTTGAATTCAACCAGCGTCCCGGCAAGGATGGTATCATCCACGATGGCGAACTACTGGAAATCAGCGTCGTATATCGTGGGGCCGACCCAAGGGCCGCTTTCACCGCAATCAACAGCCGCAACAACAAGAATGGAGACACCATGAACCCGGAACTCCTGAAGAAACTGGCGCGTACCATCGCACAGTTCAAACTCACCCCGGACGAAGCGGAACATCTCACCGATTCCATCGGTGACATCATGCAGTCCGCTCTCGATGACATCACCGCTGCCATCACCAACCAGAAGGAAGGCGAGGGCGAGGGCGAGGGCGAGGGCACCCCGGAACCGGAGGAACCAGTGCAGACTTCCAACGGTCGCCAGATCATCATCATCAACAAAGCCAACCACGCCGCCCACCAGTCGGGTACCGTGACGTTCTCCCACGACCGTAAGACGTGGCTTGACTCCGACGACGCCATGATCGCGTTCGAACGTGCCCTGATCGACACTGATAACAAGGGTGTCGAAGCATTCCACCGTGAATGGGCTGACACCGTGAACCGTAACATGTCGGACACCGCATCGTTCGGCGTTGACACCACCAACGTGGACAAGTTCATCCCGACTGCGGCAATCACCACAATCTCGGACGCTCTGAACACGCGCGGTTCCGGCCTGTGGAACCTGCTGCGCAAAACCGGTATGGATCGCCTGACCATCGGTGGCAACATCGCCGGTCTGACTGACCAGACCCGTGCTCACGGCTACCCTGTGGCCTCCTACGGCAAGAAGAAGGAGAACCAGACGCTTTCGTTCGTGAAGCGCGAGCTTCAGGCCGATTACACCTACAAGTACATCACCCTTAACAAGGGCGATATCCGCCGCACCCAGCGTCCGGGCGCTCTGCTCCGCTACGTGTTGCAGGAACTCCCGAACTACATCGTCCAGACCATCGAACGTCAGATCACTCTTGGTGGTTATACGGACATGGCGCATTTCCGTTCCGTCGTGATCGACGCAGCAGACAAGTTGTCCGAGTGGAAGGGCAACCGTTTCGCGCTCTCCTACAACATGACAGATGACACTCCGCTGATGGACTTCGTGCGTGCCTCCCACATGGTTCGCGCTCAGGGCAACAAGGTGCTGCTGTGCAACGCTGACACCGTGGCCGACCTGCTGATGTCCGCAAACGCTAACGGAAATTCGTTCATTGCTCTCGGCGGTGACGATACTCTGGCCCGCGCCCTCGGCGTTAACCAGATCATTACCCCTGAATGGTGGACGGACACGGACGACACCACCACTATGGGCGTCATTATGGCCGCGTCCCACTACGCGGTGGTTGGCGATACGTCCATCGAGGCTTTCACTAACTTCGCGTTGTCCAGTAACACCAACGAGTATCTTCAGGAGATTTACGCTGGTGGCGGTCTGGACGCGGAGAAGTCCGCCGTGGTCATCAAGCCGAAGGATAAATGAGGTGATCTGCCATGACGATTAAACAAGTTCGATTCGTTAAGGCGGTCTCTCGTAACCCGGTTCAGGACATTGCCGAACTAGCGGTGTTCGACGCTTCGGGTAATCCCGTTGACCCTCCGACTTCCCTTGCCGATGGCAGCGTGACGACCGAGAAGCTGGCTGACAATGCTGTAACCGCGACCAAGATCGCGAGCGGCGTTCTGCCGACCAACGCGACCAAGGAAAAGGCCGGTCTGGTCAAGCAGGCCGCGCACGTTAACGACCCAGCTGGCGAAACTCCGACTAAAACCGAGTTTATCGCGCTCCGTGACGCCTTGGTCGCAGCCGGGCAGATGGCGTCTGACTGACACGCTACCCTAGACAGTAGCGGGACTGCACCGCAAAGGCCCTATCTCCTACAATGGGAGGTAGGGCCTAACTCATTTTCGGAAGGAGCGATCATGGACATCGACGCAAGCGTAATCGATCAAGTGGGAGAGACGGTCTACGCGCGGTGGAAGGACGCCGCGCTCGCAGACCTCGCCAACATCATATGCCAAAAAGACCTATTCCCGATTACGGATGATTACGTGGGAATTGTCGTAGGAGATGGCCGCCACGTAGCCCTATTGGCGTGGTATTCGGATGTGACCAACGTGCAGACCACCGACGGTGTGAAGCTCGCTTTTCGCGTGAACTACGATATGGGCGACGGGTGGACGCCCGAAACCAAATACGCCAACTGTCTGACAATCGCGCAACGTCTTAATGTCGGCACGGCAATAACCGTGACCGGAACGCACGGGTTCGCCAAGCTCCCTGCCCCATTATCTTCAGTATTGGCGGCTGTCATCGAGGCAGACCAGAACGTTCTTGAACAGACAGACCGCATCACGTCCAAGAGCATCGAGGATGTGAGCGTAAACTACGCCACAATCAACGAGACGGCTATGGAACGTGCGTTGACCCCGTATCGTTCGCTTGTCAGCCAGTGGAGTCTATGCAGGAACGGCGGAGACAGCGGCGGTATTCTCTCCATGCCGCGCAAGCACCATAATCTGCCGTGGTGGCTTAACCCGCAGGATTACATGGGAGGTGACTATGCTTATGGCAACGCTCTGTGACCCGTTCCGACTGTTCCCTAACCAAGTCCAGACGGCTACGCTTTGGCGGTACACGGCTCCCGGTCTGCCTAACGAACAATTGGCCGACTTGCAGGTGATTGTGAAGCATTCAACCCAGTCCGACCAGCCGACCGAATACGGTTCGCGTATCAGCAGCCGACGCTTCCACATCCAAACGGACACGGTTCCCAAGAGTCTGCGCGATAACATGGAATTATGGCCCGACCTGATGTTGGAACTTTCCGATGGCAGAGTGTACCAAGTCACGCAAGCCAGTCGAGGCGACGATATGGACATGGGTGAGATCCGATTCATCACCGTGTACGGGAACCCGTATGGAAGGGACAGCATATGAGCTACCGATTACAGTTGTCCGCTGATTGGGCACGTAAGCTCTCCACCCAACAGTTGAACAAGGGCGGCGTGAAAATGATGACCGACATCCTCAAGATGGCACGTCAAAACGCTCCCGTACTCACCGGCGCTTTGCGTAACAGCGGACGCTTCCAACAACTTTCCACAATGAAGTGGCGTATCACGTTCGGCAACAGTCGCGTGCCTTACGCTCGTATCCGCGAACACACGAACCGGTTGCACCCGAACACGGTACGCTACCTCCAGCGGGCTAGGAACACTGCCGCTAGCCGTGCTAAATCATATTTCAACCTAGGATAGGAGCGCCATCATGATTGATCTGGCTATGTGCATGACCCTCCAGAACGAGGGTTTCGGTACTTACGGAAAGACACTGTTCTTCGGCACCAGCCCAGTACTGGACACGGGTAGCGTCACGAACGCCGAGGGCATCTGGGTCAACGCGAACACCGTTGACATCAACGGCGACCTATACACCGACCAGCTCACTATCAGTAGCCGCTACTTCGACGTGATCGAACAAGGCCGTCTGATGCTCCGTCTCCTGCACTTCGTCAACAATCGTCTGCATGAGTATTGCCGACTGACATGCAACCCCATCGCTGATATTGACTTTGTATCAATCCGCGTGCATCCGGCGACCGCCATCGACATGGACGCCATCGACGGCGAAGGCCGCTGGGTGAAAAGCATCCGGTTCAACGTGGATTACAAACTCTCCCCCGAAACGATAGAATAGGAACCGTCCATTAGTCGCGCGTGTGCAGTCCCGCCCGACGAAAGGACATTACAATGGCCTCCTACCCCCTGATTGGCAAAAAGACCGTCTACATCGACGACCTCGTAATCAGCCCCGACTACGTGCAGGACGAAGCCGGCACCATTACCCTGACCCCCGGCACTACCGAGGTGTCCTCGCAGTCCGGCACTATCAACGTACCGAATGGCTCATATGAGGAAATGAGTTTCGAGCTGAACATTATCTGTCCGAGCGTCCGCTACCTCGGTATGCTGTTTCCGGAACTGTACCATAATGCGAAGTTCAAGCGCGTTATCTCCGGCTCGCTGTCCGAGACAGGTCAGGTGCGTTTCGGCGGCACCGAATGTATTTCCAACACTCCGCGTGACATCATTATCCATAACGTGTGCGATGGCCATTCATCGGCGCAGGACTTCCGTATCCCGCAGGCGCTAACCAGCGCGGGCGGCGAGTTCACCGTGAGCCTGTCCGACCCGTTCGTGGTCACACTGTCCGGCTCGATG
>OLYB01002175.1_pt1 | contig 13962 bp, 14 predicted proteins | sample 1674481 | NCBI WGS metagenome assembly OLYB01 (sample SAMEA103958167, study PRJEB25191) | human gut metagenome
AAAATTTCTCTCGAAAATTTTGTTTTGGGGCTTGACTTTTAATAGTTAGTCTTTCCGGCACTGTATATCCGCTCCCTGGTATATAAAATGTTTGCCAAGCTTCCGTTCTCTGGCATGCCGTCTTTCCCGCGCCGTGCAGCAAAGAATACAGTTCTTCCGTCGCTCATCCGGAAAGGTTCCTCATCATCCGTCCGCTCCAAGATCCTGCCGCACAGCGCGAGCGCGTCATCGATAATACGCCCGGGTACTGGGCTCTTGCAGTGTCCTCCGTACAGAACGTCAAAATAGTCCTTAAACTGAAGGACATGTTTCAGGCTCTGCGCATATTCTTCTATTGAAGAACTCTCCCCGGAAATGAGAAGGGTATTCGCGTTGCAGGCGTCCCCCGCGAACACGGTCCGCTCCTCGCGATTCAGGAATACCACACTCCCAACGGTATGCCCCGGCACAGCAATCACTTCTATCTGTGTGCCGCCTATATCAATTCGATCTCCTTCATCGATCGGATAGGTCCGGACAGCTCCCGGCGGAATAACATCCTCCAGGAGCGGCCGGGCGAAGGCCATCCCTTTTTCCGCATGGGCCTGCACGAATCTCAGCCTGGATTCGGGCGAGCTGTGCCTTTCCGTATACATCAGCGGGATATCCCTGTGGTTTATCATGCACTCTTTGTATTCCCACGCTGCGCCGACATGGTCGATATGCCCATGTGTCACAGCCATAACCACCGGCAGATCGGTAAGTTCACGGACAAATGCCTTAAGGGAGCCCACACCGGAAAGGCCATCGATCAGAAGCGCCTTTTCTTTTCCTTCGATCAGATAGCAGAGTTCTCCCCCCATCCCCGCGATCCGGGTCGCAGTGTCTGTGATCCGCTCAGCTGAAAAAAATTTACTTTTCATCCTCATCCTCTTCCAACATACCATTTTAAGTCCGCTCTATCCGCAGAACAGCAGCATCCCCACTGTAGCCGATGCCATTATTTTACCAGAAAAATCCCGCTGCAAATACCAGGAGCGGCAGGGTAAAAAACGACAGCAGCGTAGTAATCACCACTGTCTCCACCGCATACGGGTAATCCTTATTATGCAGCTGCGCATATACGGCGACATTCGCTCCCACCGGGCAGGCCGCCGCGATAAAAAGCGCCATCCGCATCTGCATGGAACCCAACGGAATAAACGTTAGGAATAACAGGCTCACTGCAGGGATCACAAGAAGCCTGACCAATGAGACCATATAATTTTCTTTCCGGATCAGCATGTGTTTAAAATCCACCTGCGCCAGATATACTCCTACCGCAAACATCGCCAAGGGAGTGTTGAGTCCCGCCATCTGCGAAACAGTCTGTGTGAGGATGAAAGGGATCCGTATGCCGCTGACAAAAATCGCAAATCCGATGATAATGGCGATCATAAAAGGAGCCGTCAGAACAGATTTCAGTTTTAAACTCCCCTTCTCCCCCGTCAGAAGCGATACCCCATAAGTCCATTGGAGCAGATTCAGCACAGCGATAAACGGCGCGATATAAAATACGGCCTCTGCCCCCAGAACATCTGTGATCAGCGGGATCCCGATAAAACCCGCGTTAGAAAACGAAACGGCGAAATCCGCGATCCCGTCTCTGGGGAAACAGAGTCTTGCCACAAGGATGGCGAGAATCAGCAATCCCAGCCCCAACACCATACTGAGGACAAAGCCATTTAATTTTTGCTGTGTCCTCTCAGCCAGAAAACTGTTTATGATAACGCTAGGAATCGCAATATAAACGAGAAGATTTGTGATATTTCTACTGCCTTCTTTCGTCAGCTTACCGCTTCTGAACAATATAAATCCTGCAAGCGCGAGCAGGAACATAATAGCGATCTGCCGCAGAACAATTAATGCCGTCTCCATGATCTCCCCCACAAACTTTAACTTTCCTGACCCTTTTTAAAGATAATCGAACGAAACCTTCACATCGATCTGCGGGCCCCATCTCCTGACCAGTTCCAGATGTACCGGATGTTTCAGATAGGAATCCAGCGACCTCTTTTCCCTGAGCTCCATCATAACCGCAAGATCACAGTTTCCTTCCCGTTCCACACAGTTTCCGTACGCCTCCACGGCCAGTATATCATCCGGCAGCTGCTCTCTAAGCTTCGCAAAGACCATCTCCGCGTCCTCCAATACCGATTTTCCGAAGAACCCTTCCTTAAATCGGAACATTACAATATGTCTCATATGTCGCCAACCTCTTGCCATAGAATAGCAGTGCCTCAAAAGTCTTCCAGTCCCAGACTTTTGAGACACATCTGTGCTAATCTCTTCCGTTTTCTCGATATTGCTTCAGCACTCTCAGAGATTTCTGAAGTTTCTGAAGCTCTTCCTCCGTCAGATGATAGGTCACGGTTTCCTTGATTCCTTGGCTGCAGATGACTGACGGGATACCTGCATAGATTCCTTCAGCGCCATACTCACCCCGGAGCATGCACGACACGGGGATCACTTTATTCTCATCATACAGGATAGCCTGGATGATGCTGCCCGCCGCGGAGGCGATCCCATAGCAAGTGGCCCCTTTATGCCTGACCACCTCGTACGCGATGTATGTGATCTCGGACATGATCTTATCCAGCCCCACATTTTTCAGTCTCTGCGGATTATCCTTCAGTATCGTCAGAAACGGCTTACCACCAACCGTCACTTGGCTCCACGGGATCATCTGAGAATCTCCATGCTCTCCCATGCACAGAGCCTCCACACTTCTGGGATCTACTTCCATCAAATCCGCCAGATACATCTTGAGCCTTGCGGAATCAAGCGCAGTCCCCGTCCCAATCACCCGAGACGGCTCCATCCCGGAGATCTCCTGTACATACTGCGTCATCAGATCTACTGGATTTGACACGACGACAAAGACTCCCTTAAAGCCGCTGTCCATGATCTGCGGGATGATCGAGTCCATGATATCGCAGCACTTTTTATACATATCTAGCCGGGTCATCCCCTCCCTGTAGGGCGCCCCGACCGTAAGCACTGCGATATCTGCGTCCCCGCATTCAGCGTATCCCCCGTCCTGTATATCGATCCTGCTGCCGCTCGATCCCATGGAATGCCTCAGGTCTACAGCCTCCGCCCATGCCTTCTTTTCATTCAGATCGATTAGGAGCAGCTCATTGCACACTCTGTTGCTCGTCAGATAATATCCGAGTGTAGATCCGACCGTACCGGCACCGATGATTGCCACTTTTGTTCTTCCTATAGACATCCTTCCCTCATCCTCCTACAGATTATTAATCTCTCTGATGCGGCAGCACCTCACGAAATGTCCGGGTTCAATCTCTTCTTGGAATTGGGGTTTCTGACAGGCTTCTGTTGCGTATTTACACCTTGCCGCGAAGCGGCACCCCGGTTTCGGATCAATTGGGGAAGTAATCTCGCCTTTTAATAGCTCCCGCTTCATCGGGTTGTGGATATTTGTCGAGGGGATCGCCGACAAAAGAGCTTTCGTATATGGATGTAGCGGTTTCGCAAATAACTCCTTTGACCCGCATTTTTCCACGATCTGCCCCAGATACATCACGCAGATATCATCTGAAATATGTCTGGCAACAGAAAGGTCATGGGTCACGAACATATAAGTCAGTTTCTTATCTTGCTGGAGTTTCTTGAGCAGATTCAGGACCTGGGCCTGGATCGATACATCCAGCGCAGATACCGGTTCATCACATACGACAAACTTCGGGTCGAGCGCCAGCGCCCGGGCAATCCCCACCCTTTGGCGGCGTCCGCCGTCCAGTTCATGGGGATAAGACTTACGGAGTCTTTCATCAATCCCGACCAGTTCCATCAGCTTCGCTGTTGCCTCTTCCATCTGGGTTTTATTATATTTCTTTGACACCTTAAGAGGCTCTTTTACCGTCTCATCGATCGTCTTTCTGGGATCCAGTGAAGAGTAGGGATCCTGGAAGATGATCTGCATCTTCTCACGGATATTCCTCAATTCTCTGCCCTTCACATGTGTGATATCCTTGCCCTCGAGAAATATCTGGCCTCCCGTATTCTCAAGAAGATGGATAATGGTGCGTCCCAGGGTGGATTTCCCGCATCCGGACTCTCCGACTACTCCCAGCGTCTTTCCTGCTTCTATCGTAAATGTAACATCGTCCACCGCATGCAGAAGGCCACGGGGCGTATCAAAATACTTTTTCAGATTTTTCACTTCGATAACAGCTGCCATGATTCCCTCCTTATCAAAACTTTCCTAGATTGCAGCAGCGGCAGTCATGTCCGTCCGCCGTTCGGCTGAGCCCGATCTTTCCGACCCTGCACTCATCCGTGGCATGCGGGCATCTGGGTGCAAAAGAACATCCTTCGGGCAGGATAGTCGGATCCGGCGGGGAACCTGCGATCGGCTTAAGCCATTCCTCGTCCTCGTTCATATCCGGTATCGCGCCGAACAGCCCAATCGTATACGGATGGGACGGATGGTCAAAAATCTGCTCTTTTGTTCCCTGCTCCACTACCTTTCCCGCGTAGATCACTGCCACCTCATCACATACCTGGGCCACAACGCCGAGGTCATGGGTGATCATGATCATGGAAGTATTGTTCTTCTCTTTCAGTTCTGCTATCATATCTAGCACCTGTGCCTGGATCGTCACATCCAAGGCCGTGGTAGGCTCATCGGCAAGCAGAAGCTCCGGGTTGCAGGCAAGTGCGATGGCGATCACAACACGCTGCTTCATCCCTCCCGAAAACTGGTGCGGATACTCTCTGTATCTTTCCTTCGGGATTCCCACCATCTCCAGCATCTCTTCCGCTTTCTTTTTGGCAGCTTCTTTTCCTTCCTTTTCATGATGGAGGTAGATTACTTCCGCTATCTGATCTCCCACCCTCTTAACCGGGTTGAGTGCCGTCATAGGATCCTGGAATATCATGGAGATATGGTTGCCCCGGACTCCTCTCATATCACTTTCGCTGATTTTGAGGAGATCTGTGCCGTTATAAAATATCTCGCCGCCCGCGATCCTTGCCGCCACATCCGGAAGGATACGCAGTATCGTTTTCGCGATCGTCGTCTTCCCTGCCCCTGTTTCCCCGACCAGTCCCAGTGTCTTTCCGCGTTCCAGTTTCAAAGACACTCCGTTCACTGCATGTACGACTTCGCCGTTGCTCGTGTACTCGACAGTGAGATCCCTGATATCAAGGAAGTTTTCAGTTTTCTGATTTGTTTCCTGCATATTCACAACCTCCTCAGTCTCTCAGTTTCGGATCCATAGCGTCTCGCAGCCCATCGCCGAACAGATTAAGAGCCAGGACCGTGATCATGATCGCAATGCCCGGGAAGATAACCATATACGGACAGGTTCTCATAAACTCACGTCCTCCTGTAAGAAGGGCGCCCCATTCCGGCTCCGGAGGACGCACGCCCAGACCGATAAAGCTCAGTGTCGCGGACGCTGTAATACATCCGGCAACCCCCATCGTCAGATTGACGATAACCGGGGCGAAAGAGTTTGGAAGGATATGCTGTATAATGATCTGAAGCTTGCTGCAGTTTATAGAATGAGCCGCCTCGATGTATTCCTGCTCACGTACTTCCAAGATACTCGCCCTCAGAAGCCGAGCGATCGCAGGAATATAGCTGACTGACAGAGCCAGAACTGTCATCGCAAATCCGGTTCCGAGTACCGCGGCGATCACGATCACCAAAAGCAGCGCCGGGATCGATTGTATCACATCAAGGAACCGCATGATCAAGTTGTCCACCCAGCCGCCGAAATATCCGGCGATCACCCCGAGGATCACTCCGATCACTGCCGCCAAGAGGATTGCGCATACGCCGATTGCCAGGGAATACCTTGACCCGTAGATGACACGGCTGAACAAATCCCTGCCCAGTTCGTCCGTACCGAAAAAGTGTTCCGCAGACGGCCCCTGGAGGCGCGCGGCAACATCCATTGCCGCATAATCGTGGGTCATGATGAGCGGTGCGAACACGGCGATCAGCACTCCCACTAGAAAGATGACCAGGCCGAGCATCGCTGCTTTATTCCTTCTCAGTCTGAAAAAAATCTGCGCAAACTGACTTTGATTACTCTTCTTCATTCTTCCTCACCTTCTTCTTAACTTCATACTGTGCTTTGATACGCGGATCTACCGCCGCATAGACCAGGTCGACGATCAGCATACAGACACTGAACGCGATGGCAAGGAAGATAACTCCGCCCTGGACGACCGGATAGTCTCGGCTGTTTACCGCGCCGATCATGTAAGTCCCGACGCCGGGGATCGCAAAAATCGTTTCCAGCACTACCGTCCCGCCAAGCATACGCCCGAAGCTGGTCCCAGCCATTGTGATGATCGGAATCAGGGCGTTCGGCAACGCATGTTTGTAGATCACGCTTCTCTCTTTCAATCCCTTCGCCCGAGCTGTTGTCACATAGTCAGACCGGATGACCTCCAGCATGCTGGAGCGTGTCTGTCTTGCCATAGTGGCGATTCCTCCCCAGCATCCGGCCAGCATGGGCAGTATATAGTACTCTATTCCTTCATATCCCGTAGCCGGGAGCCAGCCCAGCTTGACAGAAAACAGCAGGACAAGCAAAAGCGCCAGCCAGAAAGAAGGCATCGAGACGCCGAGGAGTGCGATGAACATGCTCAGCGTATCTTTCCACTGGTTCTGGTGTGTCGCCGCGCTGATCCCCAGCGGAATCCCGACGATCAGACTAATCAGCAAGATCATGATCGACAGAATGAGCGTTCTCGGAAGGCGCTGCATCAGAGATTCACTGATACTTACATTCGTCTGCCAGGAGTTACCCAGATCCCCGTGCAGGAAAGCCTGGTTCAGATAATTCACAAGCCTTACAAGGTAGGGCTGATCCAGCCCAAGCTCTTTCTCCAGCACTTCGATCTGGTCTACCGATGCATTCGGTCCCAAGATAATCTTGGCCGGCTCGCCCGGAGCAAAGTACATCAGAGTAAAGACCAGAATGGACACGCACAGTACGATGGGGATCATCCATAATATACGTTTAATAGTATATCGTAACACTACCTTCACCTCTCTGTGGAGGGGCAGAGCCTCGCAAATCCGCGCACTGCTCTGTCCCTCCTCTCATATATAAGTCCAAACGTATGTCCCGGAGTTGTTTACACGTCAAATTCACATCCGGAAAGATGGATCTGCGTAGAATACGCATTGTAAGTCAGTTCGCCCGGGTTAATATCTGATCTCATGACTACCGCGCTCGGCATCATGAACAGACCGTACACATACGCTTGGTCTACGATATAATCATGGCATGCATTAATTGTTTCTGCTGTACTGTTGTCCGGTTTCGTACATCCCTGGAGCAGGCTCTCAAGTTCATCGTCCACGAATCCGTTAAACGTCGTTCCTCTGTTCTGCTCCTGTCCCAGTCTGTTCAGCCATGCCTGCGACACGTACGGATAGGAATCCGGTGTGATGACCAGATCATACTGAGAAGGATCTCTTAAAAAAGAGCTGTAAAGTGCCGGCTCTACCGAGTTGACTTCCGCGTTGATCCCAGCTGCCATCAGGTAAGCCTGTGTCACTTCCGCGTAGCGCTTATAAGAGCCAACCGACGGCACAAGGATAGACAGGGTCACTTCATTCTCACCGTACCCGGCCTCAGCGAGTTTCTCTTTTGCCTTTTCTACATCATAGTTATAGTAGTCTTCACTTTCCCACGCGGTGTCGTATCCCACGGCGTTTGAGCTCGCGATATCCCACATCACATTGCCGTATCCGCCATTGCAGGCATCTACAAGCCCCTGATTGTCGATCGCGTAGCATACTGCCTGGCGCAGAGCCTGATTCTCAGCGAGCGGGCTATGGCTGTCGCCAGACATCAGCATGATGATCGAGGAACCGTTCGTAATATTAATCTTGTAGTCCGGGTTCTCCATATACTGTGTGACGGTCGTCATGGGCAGGAAAAGAGAAACATCCACATCATTCGTCTCAAGCGCGATCGCGCACTGTGATGCATCGTTAATAAACTTGAACGTCATCTTGTCCAGATTAGTCTGGCTCATCGGGGAGCGGAGCTCATCCGTCTGCCAGTAATCCTCTCTCTCTGTCAGCGTAAGAGACGCCCCCGGCTCAAACTCAGATACAATATACGCGGCTGTGCCGATGGGATCCTGCGCCATCTCGTCCCCGCTCGACTCGTATGCGGCCTGGGACACGATCGGGCAGCCGGATGCCACGCGGTCGAATACACCGATTGCATTGCTCGTCAGCTTGAGCTCAAGCGTGTAATCACCTGTCACCGTGATGCTTTCCAGATTCGTGAGATCGCTGGAACGTCCGCAGGCTTTATATGTCTCATAGGAGAACGCTACATCGTTCGCTGTGATCGCGTTGCCCGCAGAATCTGTCACATAATCGTAGATCTCAACTTCATATGTATACCCGTTGTCATTCGTGGTCCAGCTTTTCGCGATCTGGGGCGTCAGTTCTTTATTTTCATCCGGCACACCCAGATATTCCCACATATAGAAACGCACTTGAGTGAGTACATCGCCGAAGGAGACAAATGGAGCGATAGAATCTACTGTCGATACCACTCCGATCCTGAGTTCCCCTGGTTCTCTTTCCGACACAGCCGTCGCTGTTCCTTCGGCGGATTTCTGGCTGCCGTCTCCGCCCCCTCCACATCCGACCAGCATAGACCCTGCTAGTGTCACGGCCAGCGCTGTTTTAAGCATTCGTCTAAACACCTTATTCTTTTTCATTTTGTTACCTCCGCTGTGTTCATTCTTTATAAAAACCCATTCAGGGTTCTTCCGTATTGTAGTAGACCGGCTCGATGTCCAGCCGTTTCTGCGCCTCCTTTATCAGCCCATCTGTATACAGCGCATAGGGGCAATTCTTCGGCGGCCAGTTCAAGCACATTTTAAAATGTTCGCTGTCATCCATCCTGTTTTTCGAGAAATAGACATAGCGCCGTCCCTTGTTCCTTCTTTTCTCACTTCCGAACACCCTTGTCCCCATAACGCCGAACTCTTTTATATCATCCCAGCTGCAGCTGCGGAGTTTCTGTCCGCACATCCTGGTATGTATCCCCGTTTTATCACAGTACAGCACGGCCGCGTTCCTCACTGCAAGCCACACGTAGATCGCTGTGAAGGCAAAAGCGGCGGCCGACAGCCAGTCATACCCCGCTGCCCAGGCCACGGCTCCTATCACGAGGAACACTCCCCCGGTCGTACCCGCGACAAACGCTTTCCCGATATCGACTCTGTATTTCACTTCGTCTCCTCCCTGATCAATACTCTTTCGCGCACCAGACATTCCCGCACCAGACGTCAGAGGGGTTTATTCCCTCAAACCCGCCTTCCCCTGTCATCTTTTCCACAGTCGTCCGTATACACTGGCTGTTTGCCGAATAGGCATTGATAAAGGTACTGATAAACGGGACGTCGATCATATGGTGCGGATTGCAGAATGAGATGAACATCGTCGGGATATCTTTCACATACCAGGGGCAATCTGCTGCCAGAAACGGGATCCAGTCTATCCTGCGGGATGTATAATTACTGCCTGTCGAAACATTTGCCACTATGATCGAAAGATCGAATTTTGCCTTCATATCTGCCGTTCCATTGTCTACGATCTCATTGTTCTCCAGTGTAGAATAATCATAGACAGACACTTCAAATCCTCTCTTCTCCAGCTCCTGTTTCATGCCTTCGGTCACACGGCCCGAATCTCCGAAAGCCCCCTTCTGATCGGCTTCCCCCAGTACGGTAAGCCGGATTCTTTTTGTCCGATTCGGTGAGATCGGGAGAAGGGCCTGCGTATCTTTTACAAGGGTGACCGCCTTTTGGGCACATTCGTAAGCCCACCCTGCAAACATCTCCTTTGTCCCCGCGGAGAGCTGCACGTCCGTGTGACGAGTCTTGTTAAGTCCCTTTGCCGCCTTCAATGTCAGCTGCCTGAGCACGGCTTCATCCAGGCGCTCCTCTGTGATCTTTCCCTGTCTGAGGCTCTCCCGCACACCAGCGAAATCTTCCTCCATATCCTTGCAGAAAAGGATCATATCTACCCCGGCCATGAGAGACAGGGCAATTGCCTCCTTCCTGCTCTTCAGCGCCGTATATCCCACCATATTCGTGGAGTCCGTGACGATAAGACCGTCAAATCCCATCTTCCCCCGTATTACACCGCTTACCAGGTTCCGGCTCAGAGACGCCGGAAGTATCTCCCTGTCGGCGAGATCCGGCTGCATGCTCTTCTCCAGGGCGGGCTGCAGGATATGCCCGACCATCAGTGTCTCCGCCCCTTCATCGATAAGCTGCCGGTATACTCTCCCATATGTCCTGCGCCACTCTTCGGCAGTAAGGCTGTTCACGCTCGGCAGCAAATGCTGATCTCTTTCGTCTATCCCGTCGCCGGGAAAATGCTTTATGCAAACAGACATCGACGCGCAGGCCTTCCGGATCCCATACATATAGGCCTTCCCCATGCGTATCACCCGGTCAGGATCATTCCCGTATGTTCTCACATTGGTGATCGGATTGCGCCAGTTATAATCTATATCCACCACTGGGGCAAACGCCCAGTTTACTCCGACAGCGCCTGCCTCCGCCCCACATATATACCCCTGTCTGTAGGCATATATCTCATCATCCGTAGCCGCTATCTCAAGATTTCTTCCAAAAAATGTTCCCTCATGGTACAGGCCGTTTCCGCCGCATTCGAGATTTGCGGCCAGCAAAAGCGGAATTTCTGTCGTCTCCTGCAATACCCTGCTACCCTCTCTGATCGCCTGCATCAGATCCGGCCGGAACATGAAGCCGCCCGGCCTGTATCTTCGGATTACCTCTCTGAGCTTTTCCGTATCGTTTACAGGCATTGATATGCAAAATATCTGTCCGATCTTATCTTCTACACTCATACGCCTAAAGGTTTCATCTACCCAGTTCTGCTGCTCTGCCGAAAGATGCAGCTTTTCTTTTTTTGTATTCATAACAACTCTCCGTATTGTATTTTCCATGGCTTTGCGTGTATCGATTTATGCTGTATTTGCATTCTATCATGTCTTTTCCCCCCGTTCAAGAGCAAATTTTTACAAAAAGTGTCCGATATTTTTATAAATAATCGCTAAATTTATATTGTTTTGTTGACTCTTTTCTAAAAATATGCCATAATAATATTAATTTCATTTTGTGAATTGATTTACGTTTGTTTTCAAGTATGGTCTTGGGAACTCAAACAGAATAGGCACGTATGTTTTAAAGGAATCTACACATATTCGATTCCGGAAACAGGAGAAAGATTATGGATATGAAAGACAGAAATTTAGAAACCTTCGGTTCATACAGGGCCTGGCTTGCCAAAAAAGGAACCTGGTTCATTAATTTTATGGGTGGGCGCCAAAATATATATCTGTTAGAGGGAAACGAGCGGGCTCTTCTAATCGACACAGGATATGGCACTGGGACTCTCAGGCATTTTGTGGAATCCCTCACAGATAAGCCTGTTATAGCAGCAAATACCCATTTCCACCGTGACCATGCGGGCGGAAACGGCGAATTTGAAGAAGTCTTCATGAGCAAAGGCGCCCTCATCGACGCGGAAGAATGGATACACGACCGACTCCCGTTTGATCTGTCCAGCCTCCCGCACTCAGGCTACAGGAAACGTTTTCTCTCCGACGGGGACACGATTGACCTGGGTGGCAGAGTGATAGAAGTCCTGGAGGCCAAACCTGCCCACTGCTGCAGCAGCCTGTTCTTTCTCGACCGAACCGGCGGGAATCTGTTTTCAGGCGATGAGCTTGAAGCAGGACAGGTTTTAATGTATATTAATCACATGAAAGAGGGCAACACTCTTCCGATCCGGGAGCGTATATCCAATATGCGGTCGAACACAAAACGCCTTCTTGATATCAGTGATGAATTCGAATGGCTGCTCCCGTGCCACAACGGCTTTCCAATCGACAAATCCTACATAGATGACTTTATCGGCCTGACCGAAAATATACTGGCTGGAAAGGCCACCACAGAAAAGAAGCTAAACCACCCTGTCATAGAGCAACTGCCAATCGCGCGCCTCCTTAGCCGGGTCAGCTATAAAAAAGCCAGTATCTTCATGAGAGACACAGATCTCCATGATCTCTCGCTGATATAACTCCTGCTGATCACAGCGTCAGTGTATACAGGAGCACAGTCCTTGGTGTATACTGACATCGGGAAATAAGGAATACTATCATAAGGAGTAAGATCACATGGCTAACATCAAACAAGTCGCTGCATATGCCGGGCTCTCTCCGGCATGTGTATCAAAATACTTAAAGAATCCCAAAAGCGTACGGGCAGATTCAAAGCAGCGTATCGAACAGGCAATCCGCGCGCTGAACTACACTCCCTCCCCTATCGCGCGCTCTCTCCGCAGTCGCAGGACAAACTGCATCATGGTAATACAGCGTTCCATTGTGACGCCGTTCTATCACACATTGTTCGACAATATCCGTCTTAATTTGGAAAGGCACGGATACACCGCCATTTTGCAGATCTGCGACGGGAGCGTCCCGCCGCCGTCCGCCTTTCTGCAGGTAGACGGAGTGATCATGGTCCTGCAGGATAAGCAGAACGCCCTGCAGATTTATAGCAAGATCCCGGAGGACACGCCCGTTGTAATGTACAGCCCCGAAAAACTGATCACAAATGTGCCAACCATAACGATCGATCTACCTGCGACCACTCTGGAAATGTGCAGATACCTCTGTTCGGTCGGCTGCAGAACATTCGCGTACTTCGGGCGCTCACCATATGACATCGCGACGAAGCTGCGTCTTGCCGCATTTCGCTCCTTTTTCGAAGACAAGCCTCAGTGTCTTAAGGAAGAGCACGTCCTGCTCGGCACGCATTCGCACGGCAGCGATTTTCAAACCGGCAACAAGCTCGCCGGTCAACTCGTATCGCAGGGCAATCTTCCGGACGCGGTATTCTGTGAGAACGATTTGATCGCCATAGGCTGTGCTACGGGGCTTATGTACCACGGCGTCATTCCCTCGCGGGATATCCTTGTCTCAGGCGCGGACAACATCCCCTGGATAGCGGAATTTGAACCGAAACTGATCACGCAGGAGTACGACGCCCTTCCTGATCTTCTCTGCGACGAACTGTATAACGCTCTGAAAGATCAGCCGACAAACGATCACGAACTTCACCCCTCGATTGTGGACTGGCGCAAAAGCCCTCAATCCAAATGAGGACCATACCGACCCCCGTGGATGTTTTATGCCAAAAAGGAATGGGCTATCTGTATTACCTATGAATGAAAATGATAATGAACGGAAACGATAAAATACTACTGCTCGAAAAAGTCCCAATCCCATCCGCTGTGGCCCGACTCGCCATTCCCATGGTATTCAGCTCTCTTGTCATGGTCATCTACAACATGGCCGACACGTATTTCGTAGGTATGCTCAACGATCCCGTGGAGAATGCCGGCGTTGTACTGGCCGCTCCAGTCCTTCTGGCATTCAACGCCATAAACAACCTGTTCGGCGTACCTGATATTATTTTTTGGCAGAATTCGTCAGAACTCGCCAAACGATCCTGACACTATTTTTCATTCCATTTCAGCCGGATTTTTACCAAAAATCTGTCAAGGATATGGGGCTAATTTCCCCTCCAAAACGGCCTCCTGTAAACCCATTTTCCCACCCATTAGACTCAAAAATAGGCCGTAAACCCATAAAAACGGGCTAATTTGAAGTCAAATTTCCTCAAATTTCACCATCGGAATCAGGTGATTTTAGGCATAGAAAAAGTCCGGAAAATGGCGTATTCCCGGGCTTTTTTAGCATTATTAAGCTGTAGATTATCGCTCGCTGAACTGCGGTGCGCGACGAGCGGCTTTGAGGCCGAACTTTTTTTGGGGGTAATAGAGTATCTGTGATACAAATGAAAGGGTCAGCCACGGGGCTTCAGGGA
>OLYB01002178.1_pt1 | contig 13927 bp, 9 predicted proteins | sample 1674481 | NCBI WGS metagenome assembly OLYB01 (sample SAMEA103958167, study PRJEB25191) | human gut metagenome
AACGGTCAATGGCTCAATGTAAACACGGTCAGCAATATCTTTATCGGTCATAATGGTAGCAGGATTGGAATTAATAAGCACTACTTCCATTCCTTCTTCTTTCAGAGAACGACAAGCCTGCGTACCGGCATAATCAAATTCGGCAGCCTGTCCAATAACGATTGGGCCTGAACCGATTACTAAAACTTTTTTGATTTCATCCATTTTTGGCATTGTATGTATCCTCCTTACTCTTCCATCATCTTGATAAATTCATCAAACAAAACTTCCGAATCCTTCGGTCCGGCACAAGCTTCCGGATGAAACTGAACCGTGAAGATATTTTTCTGTAAATAACGAAGTCCCTCGACTGTGCCATCGTTGACATTTACAAAGGCAACCTCGGCAATCTCTTTTGGCACCGAAGATTCTTTTACCATGTAGCCATGGTTCTGGGAAGAAATGTATACGCGTCCGGTTTTTAAGTCCTTGACCGGATGATTTGCTCCGCGGTGGCCATACTTCATTTTCTCCGTGTCACAGCCACAGGCAAGTGCCATTAACTGGTGTCCCAAGCAAATTGCAAAAATCGGAATATCCGATGCATACAGTTTTTTCAACTCTTCAATGACTTCTGTGCATTCTTTCGGATCCCCCGGTCCATTCGTCAGCATAATGCCGTCCGGATGGGAAGCAAGAATCGTTTCTGCTTTCGTTTTTGCCGGGTAAATTGTAACTTCACAGCCACGTTTTAACAAACATCTGGCAATGTTAAATTTCGTTCCAACGTCAAGAATAGCAACCTTCTTTGTAATAGAAATGTTGCTATCGGTATCTAAATCGCCCGGTTTATAGGAAACAATTTCCTTTGTAGTTACTTTGTCAACTACACCGCGAACGGAATATTTTTTAATTTTTTCAAGAACGGCAGATAAATCCTCAGGTTTTTCTGTGGTAATCATGCCATTCATTGTTCCTTTTTCTCTGAGTCGTTTGGTGAGGGCTCTTGTATCAATTCCTTCAATTCCCGGAATGTCCTGCTCTACAAGAAACTGCTGAATACTTTCTTCTTTTCTGAAGTTGCTTCCAAGTCTTGCCAGTTCTCTTACAATAAAAGCATCGGTATTTGACTTTTTCGCCTCTTTGTCTTGATTACAAATACCATAATTACCAATTAACGGATAGGTCATTACTACTGCCTGTCCGGCATAACTTGGGTCCGTGAGCACTTCAAGATATCCTGTCATTGACGTATTAAAAACAATTTCGCTAATGACTTCTTTTTTACTGCCTATGCTTTTTCCGGTAAACACAGTTCCGTCTTCCAGTATCAGATATGCGTTCATGTTATCCTCCTTTAATCGAATGCCAGAATCATCTCCGCAGTTTCCACAAGATTGTTTCCGCTGTCCATACTAAGTTTCTGGATATATTTATGGGCTTCTTCTTCAGACAAATGGTTTCGCTCCATCAGAAGAGCCTTGGCATCATCAATTGATTTTTGTTCTTTTTCGGATCGTTTCCTTGGCTGGTATCTTCTCTTCCTTTTCTCCGCTGCGTAAAGTTCCATTGCCATTGTTTCAATGGTACTTACTAATTCATGCGAATGAATCGGCATAGACAAACACATAATGCTGCCAATTGAGCATTCCTGCAATTTGGCAGGCGATGCTACTAAAAGCATCTGAAATTCCCGCGGCAGATAGCCATACAATTCACTATAATGCATGTCTGTTAAACGATATCCGCACAACACAATACCGCCGTCACATTCATTGGCGGCTGCAATCACTTGCGATGCACTATTAAATGCTAGTATATCATCATATCCGCTCCGATTCAAAACATTTTTTATTTTTTTCGCATCATCCAGCTTAGGAAACGCTACTATAATGCGCAGAATCGTTCACACCTCCCCGTAGAAAAGTATCAAAATAAGCGGTATCCGGACTAAATTCGGTCCAGATACTTCTCAACTTCCCATGCGGTTACCTGTTCGCAAAATTCATCCCATTCCTGTTTTTTCTTCTGGATGATTATGCGTGACAACTCTTCTCCATATACTTTATGGAAAAATTCGTCTTTTTCAAATGCCTGTACCGCTTCAATCAAAGTTCTTGGCAGAATATCAAATTCCTGTGCCTCCTCTAAATCATCAATACAGGTTGGTGGCTCGATTTTATTGCGGATGCCATCTAATCCGGCAGCTAAACATCCTGCTAAAACCAAATATGGATTACAGGAGCCATCCGGACTTCTCAATGCTACACGCGGTCCCATCTCACCGGTACTCGTCATACGCATAAGCGGAGTACGGTTTTTACGTGACCATGTAATATTAACCGGTGCATTGTATCCCGGCACCAAACGTTTGTAAGAATTGATAATCGGATTGTTAATTAAAGTAAGCCCTTTAATATGGCGCATAATTCCACCCATGAAATAGTATGCTGTTTTGCTCAGACCATACTCTTCATCCGGGTCACTGAAAATGTTCTCACCATCTTTGCTCAAGAACATGTTAAAGAACATCGCAGAACCTTTTTTCCCATAATTTGGCTTTGGCATAAACGTAGCATGAAGTCCATGTCTCTTTGCTACGGTACGAACGGTAAGTTTAAATGTCATAATATTATCGGCTGTCTGAATTCCATCATCAAATTTGAAATCGATATGATGCTGGCATACTTCATTGGAGTGATACGAAGATTCCATCTCAAATCCCATCTCGGACAGTGAAAGCACGATATCACGTCTTGCATTTTCTCCGGCATCCACCGGTCCGATGTCAAAAAATCCACCTTTTTCACTGGTATTTGTCGTTGGCTGTCCATCTTCCGACATATCAAAGAGGAAAAATTCCGATTCCGGTCCGACATTTAACGTATAGCCGTCTTTTGCCGCTTCTTCGATTACTTGTTTTAAAATATAACGGGAATCTCCCATGAAAGGAGTTCCATCCGTATGACGCACATCACAAATAAAACGTGCTACACGGCCTCTCTGCGGTCTCCAAGGGAAGATTGTAAAAGTATCCAAATCCGGCACTAAAACAAGTTCATCCACATGCATCGTATCAAACCCATTAATCGCAGCGGCATCAAACGTACATCGGTTATTCAAAATAGAGTCCAACTGTTTGGCTGTTACTGCCATGTTTTTCAAAATTCCAAAAATATCCACAAATTGCAGACGGATAAATTCTACATCCTCCTCTTCTACAATACGAATGATATCTTCCTTTGTGTAATGCGACATAGTTTATTCTCCTTTCCATATGAAATCCGGCAGCAGTCCTCTGCCACCGGATAATTGTACCCTTTAATTGAGGTTGGTATAACCCATCAAATCTTTATCAACTTCACGGGCTGCCTCTCTTCCCTCGCGGATTGCCCAGACAACCAAGGACTGTCCTCGGTGCATATCACCCGCTGTAAAGATTCCTTTCTGACTGGTGCTGTATTCGCCCTGCTTCGTCTGCACATTTGTGCGGTCCGTACATTTTACGGCAAATTCTTTTGTAACATACTCCTCGGAGCCTAAAAATCCTGCCGCAATAAAGACGAGGTCAACATCTAAAATCTGTTCACTTCCCGGAATTTCGCTCATCTGCATCCGTCCGGTCTTTTCATCTTTCTGCCAGTTCAGTTTCACGATTTTAACCTGTTTCAAATCACCTTTATTATCCTTGATAAATTCTTTTACCGTGGTCTCATAGATTCGCGGGTCACTGCCAAAGACAGCGATTGCTTCCTGCTGACCGTAATCGGTCTTAAGAATTTTCGGCCACTCCGGCCAAGGATTGCTTGCCAAACGGCAAACCGGCGGTTTTGGCATCATTTCCAGCTGAACGACACTTTTAGCCCCCTGACGAATTGAGGAACCAACGCAGTCATTTCCGGTATCACCGCCTCCGATAACGAGTACATTTTTATCTTTGGCATTGATATAATCCGTATACTGCGGATTGCGTAAATGCTTGGTTACTCGTTTCAAATAATCAACGGCAAAATAAATACCTTTGGCATCTCTGCCGGGAGCATTGATGTTACGAGGGTTTGAAGCACCACAAGTCAAAATGATGCGGTCAAATTCTTTTTTCAGCTCATCGGCTTTTACATCCACACCGACATTGACACCGGTACGGAAAACAACCCCTTCTGCTTTCATTACTTCTATTTTACGTTCTATTACCGATTTGTCAAGTTTCATATTCGGGATTCCATACATCAAAAGTCCGCCCGGATAATCCTCGCGTTCAAATACGGTCACGCTGTGTCCACGTTTATTCAACTGGTCAGCAGCCGCAAGTCCGGATGGACCGGAACCTACAATCGCTACTTTTTTGCCTGTACGGACTTTTGGAGGTTTTGGTCCCATCAATCCGTGTTCATAACCATATTCGATAATGGCATTTTCATTTTCCTTAATCGTTACCGGTGAATCATTCAATCCACAGGTACATGCAGCCTCACAAGGAGATGGACAGACACGGGAAGTAAATTCCGGAAAATTATTTGTCTTAAGTAGTCTGCCAAGTGCCTGTTCGTATCCGTTACGATAAACCATATCATTCCACTCAGGAATTAAGTTGTTTAACGGACAGCCGCTTGCCATACCACCAATCATCATGCCTGACTGACAGAACGGAACACCGCAGTCCATACATCTGGAAGCCTGCACACTGCGCTCCTCTTCACTCATCGGTACATGAAATTCATTGAAGTTTTTAATGCGTTCAAGTGGCTTTATCTCAAGGTTGTTCTCTCGTTTATATTCCATAAATCCGGTTGGTTTACCCATTGTAATCATCCTTTCTTTCTTCGTTTTCAAAAAATCTTAGCGTGCTTTTTTCAACTGGTAAAATGCTTCAATCTGTGCCTGCTCATTGCTCAGTCCCTTTTCTTCCATCTGGGCAATTGCCTGTAACATTGCCTGATAATCATGAGGAATAATTTTCTTGAATTTTGGCAGGTACTCACTAAAGTTTGCTAAAATTTCTTTACCACGTTCCGAATCGGTTGCTTCTACATGCTCACGAATCATATCTTTCAACTGCATAACGTCGTATTTATCCGTTACTGCATTGGATGATACCAGCTCTTTATTCAGTTTGAGATACAAGTCACTATTTTCATCCAGTACATAAGCGATACCACCGCTCATACCGGCTGCAAAGTTCTTTCCGGTCGGACCTAAGACAACGACACAGCCGCCTGTCATATATTCACAGCCGTGGTCGCCAACACCTTCTACAACAGCGTGTGCACCGGAGTTTCTGACACAGAAACGCTCGCCTGCCATACCGTTGATATAAGCCTCACCGCTTGTCGCACCATACAAAGCAACGTTACCGATGATAATGTTATCTTCTGCTTTGTACTGTACATTTTCCGGTGGAAAGACAACCAGTTTACCACCGGAAAGTCCTTTTCCGAAGTAATCGTTGCTGTCACCTTCCAACGTAAGCGTAAGTCCTTTTGGAATAAAGGCACCAAAACTTTGTCCGCCGCTTCCGATACATTCTACCGTAAAGGTATCGGCCGGTACATCGTCTCCTAAGTTCTTTGTGATTTCAGAACCAAGAATTGTGCCAAGTGCACGATCCACATTGCTGATTCTTGCACTAATTTTTGCCTTTTCTCCGGTTTCCAGCGCATGCTTAAATTTCTTTAAGAATACTTTCTCATCCATTGTCTTTGACAATTTAAAATCATACGCATCTTTCGGATTATATAAATGTTTTTTATCTTTTGCAAATGGATTATCAATAATTGCGGACAAATCCAGTTTCTTCGTTCTCTCATCATCCTGAATGTCATCACGCACTTTCAATAAATCCGTACGTCCAATCAACTCATCAAGCTGTCTTACTCCAAGTTTTGCCATCAGCTCACGAACTTCTTCTGCGATAAAACACATGAAGTTTTCAACGTATTCCGGTTTTCCTTTGAATCGTTTTCTCAGTTCCGGATTCTGGGTTGCCACACCAACCGGGCAGGTATCCAGATTACATACACGCATCATCACGCATCCCATCGTAACAAGCGGTGCGGTTGCAAAACCATACTCTTCAGCACCAAGCAATGCTGCTACCATAACATCACGGCCGGTCATCAGTTTACCATCTGTCTCAATCACAACTTTTGAGCGGAGTCCGTTCATCATCAGTGTCTGGTGTGTCTCGGCAAGACCAAGCTCCCAAGGAAGTCCGGCATTGTGAATCGAACTTGCCGGAGCTGCACCGGTACCACCATCGTAACCGGAAATCAGGATGACGCCTGCACCGGCTTTTGCTACGCCGGCAGCGACTGTACCAACACCTGCTTCCGATACCAGTTTTACGGAAATTCTGGCATTGGTATTTGCACATTTCAAGTCGTAAATCAACTGTGCCAAATCCTCAATCGAGTAAATATCATGATGAGGCGGCGGGGAAATAAGGGATACACCCGGTGTTGAAAGTCTTGTTTTTGCAATCCACGGATATACTTTTCCGCCCGGCAGATGTCCGCCTTCACCCGGTTTTGCTCCCTGTGCCATCTTAATCTGAATTTCTTTTGCACTTACTAAATAATGAGAAGTGACACCAAATCGTCCGCTTGCCACCTGTTTAATTGCGGAGCAGCGGTTTAAGCCGTCTTTTCCAATCGAGAGTCGTTCTAAACTCTCACCGCCCTCACCACTGTTGGATTTACCGTGTAAGCGGTTCATCGCAATGGCTAACGTCTCATGTGCTTCCTGAGAAATAGAACCATAAGACATCGCACCGGTTTTGAATCGTTTGACAATGCTTTCAACCGGCTCAACCTGCGAAAGCGGAATTCCCTTTTTCGGGAATTTGAAGTCTAACAAACTTCTCAAATTCATGAAACGGTCTTCATTATCAATTTCTCTTGAATATTCTTTAAATAATTTATAGTCTTTCTGCCAGGTTGCCTGCTGTAAAAGATGAATCGTCTTTGGATTATAAAGATGATCTTCTTTTCCACTGCGCGACTTGTGCATACCCAGACTGTCAAGTGTTGTATCGTTACCAAGATCCAATGGGTCAAAAGCACGTGTATGAAGGTTTTCTACCTGTGTCTCAATGTCCTGAAGCGAAATACCACCGATTCTGGATACCGTATCGGTAAAGTACACATCTGTCACTTCCTTGGAGATGCCAATCGCCTCAAAAATCTTGGAACCCTGATAGGACTGAATCGTCGAGATACCCATTTTCGATGCAATTTTTACAATACCGTGAAGGATGGCTGAATTATAATCATCTACGGCAGCATAATAATCTTTGTCAAGCATGTTGCAGTCAATCAGGCGTTTGATGGTATCCAGCGCCAGATATGGGTTTACGGCGCAGGCACCATAACCTAATAAGGTGGCAAAGTGATGAACTTCTCTTGGCTCTGCACTCTCTAAAATCATAGCAACACTCGTTCTTTTCTTTGTGCGTACCAAATGCTGCTGCATTGCGGACACCGCCAACAAAGAAGGAATTGCCACATGGTTTTCATCGACACCACGGTCTGAAAGAATCAACACATTAACACCATCTTTGTAAGCTCTGTCTGCTTCCAAAAACAGTCGGTCAATTGCCTTTTTCAAAGAAGTATTTTTATAATAAGTAATCGGAATAACACCAACTTTGAATCCCGGCACATCCATGTTTTTAATTTTCAACAAATCTGTATCGGTCAAAATCGGATTCTTAATACGAAGTACACGGCAGTTTTCCGGCTGCTCATGTAACAGGTTTCCGTCCTCGCCAATATAAGTTGAAGTTGATGTTACTACTTCCTCACGAATCGCATCAATTGGTGGGTTTGTTACCTGTGCGAAACGCTGTCTGAAATAGTTAAACAACGGCTGTGGCTGTTTGCTAAGCATCGGAAGCGGTGTGTCATGTCCCATGGCTGCAATCGGCTCGCCACCATTTTGAGCCATTGGAAGAATGGAATTTTTCACTTCTTCATATGTGTAACCGAATGCTTTCTGAAGTTTTCTCCGCTCCTCATTGCTGTAGTGCTCCACGCGGTGGTTCGGAATGTGAATGTCTTTTAATTCTACCAGATTGCTGTCTAACCACTCACCATAAGGACGGCGGGATGCATATGTCTCTTTCAAAACATCATCATCCACCAATTCTCCTTTTACCGTATCAACCAAAAGCATTTTGCCCGGTCTTAAACGGTCCTTTTTAATGACATGTTCTTCACTGATTGGCATAACACCGACCTCGGAAGAAAGAATCAATTCATCCTCATCCGTAATATAATAACGGGAAGGACGCAGACCGTTTCGGTCAAGCACGGCACCAACCAAATCGCCATCTGAGAACAAAATGGAGGCCGGGCCATCCCATGGCTCCATCATCGTTGCATAATATTGATAAAAGTCTTTTTTCTTTTCACTGATATAACGGTTGTTTGCCCAAGGCTCCGGAATTGTAATCATTACGGCAAGTGGCAGTTCCATACCACTCATTACCAGAAATTCCAGTGTATTATCAAGCATTGCTGAGTCTGAACCGCTGGCATTGATAACCGGAAGTACTTTGTGAAGTTCTCCTTTTAACTGCTCGGATTCCATCGTTTCCTCACGGGCAAGCATCTTATCTGCATTACCAAGAATGGTATTAATCTCACCGTTGTGTACGATAAAACGGTTTGGATGAGCACGCTGCCAGCTCGGCTGTGTGTTTGTCGAGAAGCGGGAATGTACAATCGCAATCGCGGATTCATAATCGACATCCTGCAAATCATCGAAGAATAAGCGAAGCTGCGAAACCAAAAACATTCCTTTATATACAATTGTACGGGAAGAAAGTGAAACCACATAAGTATTTTCATTGGACTGCTCAAAGACACGTCTTGCAATGTATAATTTACGGTCAAAATCCAGTCCCTTTTCAACTTTCTTTGGTTTCTTTACGAAACACTGCATGATATACGGCATACATTCCACGGCACGTTTTCCAAGAATATCCGGTGCAATCGGTACTTCACGCCATGCAAGAAATTCCATTCCCTCTTTGGCAATGATGTTTTCAAACATTTTCTTTGCCTGATTTCTTTTTAACTCATCCTGTGGGAAAAAGAACATACCGACACCATATTCACGCTCTCCTCCGATGTCAATACCAAGCTTTTCTGCTACTTTACTGAAAAACTTATGAGAAATCTGTAAGAGAATACCAACACCATCTCCTGTTTTTCCTTCGCCGTCTTTTCCTGCGCGGTGTTCAAGATTGGCAACAATCTCTAACGCATTTTTTACGGTACTATGCGTTTTCTTTCCTTTAATATTAACAATTGCGCCAATACCGCAGTTATCATGTTCAAACCGAGGGTCATACAAGCCAATCGGTTTCCGTTTACATTCTTCTACATATTCACTCATCGAAATTCCTCCTTGTATTTGACGTATGGAATAGTCACTCGTGTTCCCGTCTGTCAAAAATATTTTTTGACTACAAAAGGCGTCAAAAGAGTATAGTTCAATACTCTTTTGACGCCTTTGTCTTTTCACATTATATAACAGGAAAAGTAAAAACGCAAGAAAAATTTTTCAATAAACAGCAAATAACCGAAAAACGTTTATTCACCTTGTTCTTCTTCGAGTTCCTGCATCACTTCTTTTTCCGCTTCGTCCTTAAAAGTCTCGATTGTTTCCTGATTCAAAATTGGCAGATCATCCAGTGATTCCAAACTGAAGTAGCGAAGGAATTCTTCTGTGGTACCAAACAAAATCGGCTTTCCCGGTGCATCCAGTCTTCCGGCTTCTGCAATCAAGCCATATTCTACTAATTTATTCACTGCATGACTGCACGATACCCCGCGGATTTTTTCAATTTCCAATCGGGTAATCGGCTGCTTATAGGCAACAATGGATAACGTTTCCAAAAGCACATCCGTCAAAACATGTTTTTTCGGAATATGAGCCACCTTAATCAGATACTCATACATTTCCGGCTTTGTACACAACTGGAAAGAGCCATCTAACTCAATGAGATGAATTCCTCTGTCTTCTTCATCGTATCTGGTCATCATACTGCGGATAATTTTTCGCACCGTATCCTCGTCATGGTCTACGGCAGCAGCCAAACGTTCAATTTCGACAGCCTCTCCCATGGAAAATAATATTGCCTCCACAACAGCTTCTAACTTTTTTATATTCACGATTCTTCCTCCTGCTCCTTGCCGGGATTATATGTAATGATAATATCATCAAACAGCTTGTCCTGTTCAATCGTAAACTTCCCGGTTTTCATCATTTCCAATATACCTAGAAATGTGACAATCACATAACTTTTTCCGGAGCCGTTTTCCAGCACTTTACGAAAGCTGAATTTTTTATGCAGCATCGCATATTCCTCCAAAAAAATCATGTGGTCTTCTATGTTAATTTCTTCTTTTTCAATCTTGCCAAACTCACTTCGGATTGGGTCGATTTTGTCCACCTGCTTCTGCATCACGGAATCAAAAATGGTTTGCAGTTTGCGAAGCGTTACATCGGAAAGCAATTCCTCATAATCGACTTCATCTTTATAGTTTTTTATCTCGTCCGGAATCGAAGGTTCTTTAAAAAAAACTTTTCCGGCATCTACCTGTCTGTCCTTTAATTCAAAGGATGCATATTTGTACATTTTATATTCTAAGAGCCGTTCCACAAGTTCTTGTCTTGGATCTTCTTCCTCTTCCTGTTCCTCTTCTTCTGCAGGTAAAAGCATCTTGGATTTGATTTTTACAAGCGTCGCCGCCATCACAAGGAACTCGCTCATGACGTCCATATCTTTGGTGTCCATTTTTCTGACATAATCAAGATACTGCTCCGTAATGAGAACAATCGGAATGTCGAAAATATCTACTTTATTCTTTTCAATCAAGTGAAGAAGTAAGTCCAACGGACCATCAAACACTTCTAACTTTACTTGCAGTTCCATCTGTTTTGCCCCCTTAGCAAATGTACACTTTTTTTAGCGTTACCTATCTATAATACCCTATTTAGACTTATCTTGGCAAGTGATTTTTATGACGCTTATCTCCGGGCGGTTAAAAAAACGAAGTTTAATATGGTGAAGTCCCATCCCCCGGCTGAGTATCATCTTTTTCCCGTTTTCCTCAAACTCACCGGAATCATACTTTGGAAAAAGTCGAAGGCTCGGCGAAATCACGCCGCCAATCCACGGCAGCCTCATAATGCCGCCATGGATATGTCCGCTTACCGTAAGGTCAGCTCCCCACGCAGCATAATAAGGAAAATACTCCGGGTTGTGTGCAATCAAAATAGAAAATGTATCCTTTTTCGGACTTCCCAAAAGTTTTTCTACTTCCTCTTTTGAAAAATCCCGCTTCTCCCAAAATTTATGATACCAATATTCCGGCAAATCCAGCCCATAAATATCCATTTCGTCCAGTTGCATTTGAAAGATAATGAATCCCTAAATTTTGAACCGCCCGGATAAAAGACTCATACTCCGGCATGCGAATCTCATGATTACCGGGCGCATAATAAACCGGCGCAATCGAACGAATCCCTTTTAAAAACTCGATTACACAATCTGTTCGTTTTCCGTTTTTCACCGTCATATCTCCCGCGAGCAAGAGAATGTCAGGATTCTGTTTTTGTATCATTTGCAAATATTTATCCTTTTTGCCTCCCACACAACAAGCGTGTAAATCCGTAAGCAAAACCACTTTTTTCTCTTCTTTTATTTTTGGTGATTGAATCGAATACTCTTTCGTTGTCGGAAAATAATTTTCCAAAACACCGTCGAATAATAAAAGAACTGCTATACCTAGAAAAATCATGATAACTGTTAGCATACAACTGCCCCCGACATCTTTTTTAATGATATTATAACATATCTGGAAGTGATTGGCACTTAGAAAGTAAAAAAAGGAAAAGAAATTCAATTCGCGAGAGACTATAACGCGAAGCGTTATCCCGTCTCGATACGAATGAATTTCTTTTTCTTACTATTCTAGTTTGCCAATCTCCTGATTTCTTTCGCAGCGGCTACCATGTTCCGCAGGCTGGCATCTGTTTCTTTGACACCTCTGGTTTTCAAACCACAATCTGGATTTACCCAGAGTTTATCCGGCTCAATCTTTTCAAGCATTCCTTTTAATGCTGTCACAATTTCTTCGACTGACGGTACACGTGCTGAATGGATATCGTATACGCCCGGTCCAACCTCTGTTTCAAAATGATTGTCACGGAGAGCATCCAAAATCTGCAAATCTGACCGGGATGCCTCAAATGTAATCACGTCCGCATCCATATCGTCAATTGCCTTGATAATATCATTAAACTCACTATAGCACATATGTGTATGAATCTGTGTTTCCGGTTTTACACCGCTGTGCGTGAGACGAAAAGCAGGGATTGCAAAATCCAGATATTCCGAGTACCAATCCGATTTACGAAGCGGCAGTTTTTCGCGAAGAGCTGCCTCATCAATCTGAATCATACGAATACCATTCTTCTCCAAATCAAGTACTTCATCCCGGATTACAAAGGCAATCTGCATCATGGATTCTTCGATGGAAATATCTTCTCTAGGGAAGGACCAATTTAAAATCGTAACAGGCCCGGTCAACATTCCTTTCATAATTTTATCGGTCTGTGACTGTGCAAATACGGACCAGTCCACGGTTATCGGTTTGTCGCGGTACACATCGCCCCAGATAATCGGCGGTTTTACACAGCGTGTGCCGTATGACTGCACCCATCCGAGTTTGGTAAACAAAAATCCCCCTAAAGACTCACCAAAGTATTCCACCATGTCATTTCTTTCATATTCACCATGGACAAGTACATCCAATCCAATCTCTTCCTGCCAGCGGATACATTCTGAAATCTTTTCACGGTTAAAAGCTACATATTCTTCTTTCGTTTTCTCGCCTCTACGGTAAGCCGAACGGTTTGCTTTTACATCTTTGGTCTGCGGGAAGGAACCAATTGTTGTCGTTGGGAAAATCGGAAGACCGAGAACCTCTTTCTGTCTCTTCTGACGTTCCTTTCTAGCAGGCGTTCTCACATAATCTTCATCCTTCACTTGTTTTAGGCGATTTTTCACTTCTTCCTTTACGCAGTCTCTTCCTGCCAAAAAAAGACTTTCATTTACCTTTAACAAAACGGAATCTAAAAAGTTCTCATTCTCTGCAAGTACCTTCAAATCACGCAGTTCCGATAATTTTTCTTTTGCAAAAGCAAAGTGCTTTTTATATTCATCGGACAATTCTTTCTCCTGTTCTATTGTGTAAGGAACATGAAGTAAAGAACATGAAGTCGACAACACCGTGTGAATCCCTTTTTCCTTCAACTCTTGCAGTGCCTGGAGTGTTTCTTTATAATGATTTTTCCAAATATTTTTACCATTAACCAATCCAGCAAACAATATTTTATCCTTTGGAAATCCATACTGTTCTATCAATTTTTTCGTCTGTTTTCCTTCCACAAAGTCCAGACCAACTCCTGCAAATGGCAATTGAATCAAATCCTGATATACATCACGGACATCACCAAAATAGGTCTGTACCAATACCTGACAGGACTGTGCCGATGGCAGAATTTCAAAATAAATCTTACGAAACAGTGCTAAATCCTGTTCTGTCATATCAAAAACCAAGGACGGCTCATCGAACTGAATCCACGAAACCTCATTTTTATCGCAAAGTTTCAGCAATTCCTTATATGCCAAAATGACATCATCGACAAAATCCTCTGCCGTTTTTGTACCGGTATAACGGCATAATTTCAACAAGGTATATGCTCCCGGCACAACCGGTTTTACCAAAATTCCGAGTTCTTTTGCTTCCTCAAACTCACTTAGGAGTTTTTTTCCGGAAAAAGAAATGACCGTATCATCCTCAACCTCCGGAACAATATAATGGTAATTAGTATTAAACCATTTTTTCATTGCCAGTGCCTTTACATCTCCCGC
>OLYB01002179.1_pt1 | contig 13925 bp, 10 predicted proteins | sample 1674481 | NCBI WGS metagenome assembly OLYB01 (sample SAMEA103958167, study PRJEB25191) | human gut metagenome
CCTTTACTTTGATAAGCTCTCGGGCGGCGATGCAGTCGGCGATGCCCTGCTTGAGGGTGTCGTCGATCTCGCCCTTGCCGATCTGGTAAACGGGGTCCATCGTGTTCGCCGCGCTGCGCAGAGCCGCGCGCTGTTTGCTGGTAAGTGCCATAAATTATCTCCTTTTTATTGTATATATCTCGGTAGGGGCCGGGCATGCCCGGCCCCTACAAAGGCTTCCCCCGAGGGGGAAGCTGTCGCCCGCAGGCGACTGATGAGGGCAGAGTCCACGGCAGCTTCCCGTTCACGGGTACCCGCCGCAAGGCTGCCCCTCATCCGGCCTCGGGCGGGGCCTCGGCCACCTTCCCCCAAAGGGGAAGGCATTTACATGTCATCCCAAAAACGTCGGCAATTCCGCTTCCAGCTTCTCCATCGCCCGGCCGCGGTGGCTGATGGCGTCCTTCTCGTCGGGGGTGAGCTGGGCGTAGCTGCGGCGCTCGGTGTTCGGGCGCTTGCCGTCGGGTGCGCCGTACTCGTCGGGGATAAACAGCGGGTCATAGCCGAAGCCGTAGTCGCCGTTCTGCAATGTAAACGCAATGCGGCCCGGGCACTCGCCTTCGACCTCCAGTGCGCGTCCGTCCGGCAGCATGAAGCAGACCGCCGACACGAACTTTGCGCCGCGCTGTTCTTCCGGCACGTCGGCCAGCTCCCGCAGCAGCTTTGCGTTGTTCGCGTCGTCGTCGCCGTGATGCCCGGCGTAGCGGGCGCTGTAGACGCCGGGCGCACCGTGCAGCGCGTCGGTGCAGAGGCCGGAGTCATCGGCCACGGTGGGCAGACCGCTGGCCTTGCAGAACGCCTCGGCCTTGATGCGGGCGTTTTCGGCAAATGTCGTGCCGGTTTCCTCGGGGTCAAGGTCTATCCCCAGCTCCCGCAGGCTCTTGACCTCATGGCCCATGCGTTCCAGAATGCGGCGCAATTCCTTCAGCTTGCCCGCGTTGTTGCTGGCAGCGCAAACGATCATGCTTCGCTCTCCCCTTCCTCTTTTTTTTCGTCCTTCTGCAGGGCGGATTCCGGCAGCAGGCTTTCGACGAAGGTCTGTGCGTCAAATTCCATCAGGTCGTCGATCTTCTCGCCGACGCCGATGAAGCGGATGGGCAGACCGAGGTTCTCCCACACAGAGACCGCGCAGCCGCCGCGGGGCGTGCCGTCGAGCTTTGTCAGCACCACGCCGGTGGCGTTGGCGGCCTTGCAGAACTCCTCGGCCTGGCTGATGGCGTTCTGGCCCGTGATGGCGTCGAGCACCAGCAGCACCTCAAGGCTCGCCTCGGGGCTGGCCTTCTTGACGCTGCGGGAGATTTTGGACAGCTCGTCCATCAGGCCCTTCTTGTTGTGCAGACGTCCGGCGGTGTCGGCAATGACCATGTCGTAGCCGCGGGCGTTGGCGCTTTTGACGGCGTCGAAGATGACCGCCGCAGGGTCCGCGCCCATGCCGGCCTGGACCAGCGGCACGCCGGCGCGCTCGGCCCAGAGCTCCAGCTGTTCACTGGCGGCGGCGCGGAAGGTATCGCCCGCTGCCAGCATGACGCGGCGGCCCTGCTTTTTGTACAAGCCGGCCAGCTTGGCAATCGTCGTGGTCTTGCCGACGCCGTTGACGCCGATGACCAGAATGACGGCGGGCTTGCCGTCCAGATCCATCGGGTAGCGGGGGGTCAGCTCCTGGCAGATGATGCCGCGCAGCGCGTCCAGCGCCTCCTGACCGGTTTTCAGGTGTTTTTCCTCGACCTCGTCATGCAGCTCGTCCACCAGACGCACGGCGCAGGCGGGGCCGACGTCGGCCAGAATGAGCTGTTCCTCGAGCTGGTCGTACAGATCATCGTCGATCTGCGCGTTGGTCAGCGTATTGACGATTCTCTGGAAAAAGCCCGTGCGGGTCTTTTCCAGCCCGCGCTTGACCTTTTGCTGCTCCTGAAATTCCTCCTCGGAAATATCGCGTTTGAAAAAGTTGAAAAAGCCCATCGTGGCCCTCCTTACTTTTGATTTGCCGCCCCGCGGGTTTGTGTGGCTCCCCATTGGCGGGTGGTCGTATTTATGCGGCGGGCCGGGCATGCCCGGCCCCTACATGCCATCAGGTAATAAGGTCCGCGCTCACATTATCCAAATCCAAGCGCAAAATCTTCGACACGCCGTCCTCCTGCATCGTGACGCCGTAGAGGACGTCGGCGGCCTCCATCGTGCCGCGGCGGTGGGTGATGACAATGAACTGGGTGCGGTCCGTCATGCGGCGCAGATACTGCGCATAGCGCGCGACGTTTACGTCATCCAGCGCGGCCTCGATCTCATCGAGGAAGCAGAACGGCGCGGGGTTGACGCGCAGGATGGCGAAATAGATCGAGATAGCGACCAGCGCCTGCTCGCCGCCGGAAAGCGCGGACAGGTTCTTGATGACCTTGCCCGGGGGCGAGACTTCAATTTCAATGCCGGATTCCAGCACGTTCGCTTCATCCGACAGGTACAGCCGCGCATGACCGCCGCCGAACAGCTCCTTGAAAATTTGCTGGAAGTTCGCGTTGATCTGCTTAAAGCTCGCCGTGAACAGCTCCTGCATCTCGCTGCACAGCTCGGCGATCATCTTCGTCAGCTCAGCCTTCGCCTTTTCGACGTCGGTGACCTGCGCCTTCATGAAGTCATAGCGCTCCCTGACCTCTTTATATTCGTCAATCGCGCCGACGTTGACGTTGCCCAAGGCGCGGATCTTGCCGCGGACCTCGGTCACGCTGCGGCGCAGCTCGGTCAGGCTCTCAAACGGCACGCACTGGCTGCGGGCCTCGCTCTCGGTCAGCTGGTATTCCTCCCACAGCTTGCTGTTGGTGTCGTTCAGCTCGGTCTCGGCGGCGGTGCGGCGCTCGGCCAGGCGGGCCATCTCGCCGCTCATCCGCTCGCGCTCGTCGGTCAGGGCGCGGTTGTCCTGCCCCAGCTTCGAGATCGCAGCCTCCTTTTCGAGGCGGGCCGCGTTGGCAGATCGAATCGTTTCCTCCGCGGCGGCAATTTTCTGCTGGTTGTCGCCGCGCACGCGCTCCATCTCGGCGATTTTCAGCGCGTTGGCCTCGATTTTTGCCTTGGCGGCCTCAATCGCCGTCTGCAGCTCACGGGCGCGGGCATCGGCCTCGCCGGTACGGCTCCGCAAGCCCTCCAGCGCGGCCTCATGCAGGCCGACGTCCTTCTCGTCCGCCAGGCGCTGCAGCTGCTTTTCGGACAGCTCACCGGTGATTTTTTCGCGTTCTGCCGTCAGGCTGCCCGTGCTCTCGCCCAAGGCGGCCAGCTCGGCGGTGTACTGCGCCAGCTCGGCCTCGGCGTCGGTCCGGGCCTTCTCGGCCTCGGTACGCGCGGTCTCGTTCCGGGTCACGGCGGCCTGCTGGGCGGCGATCTCGGCCTCGATGCTCCGGGCCGTCTCGTCATACTGGGCGGCGGCCTTCGTCAGGCGCTCGAGCTCGAGGTTCGCGCGGACGTGCTCCGTCGCGGCGTTCATGCCCTCGCCCTCGGCACCGGCCAGCTGGGCCGAGAGGTTGTCCACCTCGGCCTTGCGGGCGGCCAATTCCTTTTCCGCCTCGGTGCGTTTCTGCTCGAGCTTCGTCAGCTTGCTGCGCAGCTCGTCCAGCTCCTGCTTGCGGCTGAACACGCCGACGCTGCGGGCGGTGGAGCCGCCGGTGAACGAGCCGCCCGCGTTGATGACCTGGCCGTCCAGCGTGACGATGCGGTTCCGGTAGCCGAGGTTCCGCGCCACGGCGGACGCCTCGGTCAGGTCCTCGACCACGATGATGCGGCCCAGCAGATTGTCGATGATATGCTGATATTTCGGGTCTGTCCTGACCAGGTCGGCGGCGACCTCCGCCGTGCCGGTCAGGCGGCCCGTGAAGCGGGAGCCCTGCACGGTGTCCAGCGGCAAAAACGTAGCGCGGCCTGCGCGCTCGTCCTTCAAAAAGCCGATGGCGGCGCGGGCACAGCCCTGGTCCTCGACGACGATGTTCTGCAGCGCAAAGCCGAGCGCTGTCTCAATGGCGGTCTCGTAGCCCTTTTCGACGGTGATGATGCCCGCCACGGGGCCGATGATGCCCCGCAGCCGCCCGCCGCCCGCCGCGCGCATGACGGCCTTGACGCTCTGCTGGTAGCCGTCCATGTTGCGCTCCAGATCTTCCAGAATGTGGATGCGCTGGGCGGCGGCGGACCTTTCTCGGTCCGCCTTCTGCAGGTTGTCGGCAGCCTCGGCCTGCTGACGGCGGCGGCTGTCCAATTTCAGCTTCAGGCCCGCCTTGATGTTGTCGTTGCGGGTCACGGCCTCCTCGGCGTCCTTAAAGCGGCGCTCGGCGCGGCGGCGTTCCTCGTCGGTGGCGGCGGCGCCGGCTTTCAGCTCCTCGGCCTGGCGCTGTGCCTCGGCCAGGCGGTTGGCCGCAGCCTCCCCTGCCGACTGCGCCGACGCGGCGCTGACCCTGGCGGCGGTGGCGGTGTCCTGCAGGCGGGCCATGGCGGCGTCAATGACGTCGCGGCGCTCGCCGCTGGCAGCAGCCTTTTCCTCAAGGGCACGCAGGGCCTCGCGCAGCTCGGCCACGCGGGCGTCCAGCCCGGCCATGCCGCTTTTCAGCGTCTCGATGGCGGCGCGGTGGTCCGCGGCCTCGCGCTCGATGCTCTCGCGGCCCTGCCCGGCGCGCTCCAATTCGGACGTAGCATCGTCGATGCGGAACCGGCTGTGCTCGCTCTCATTTTTCAGGACGGCGATCTCGCTCTCGCTGCCGGCGTTTGCTTCGGTGATGGCGCGGATGTCGGCGTTGGCCTGCTCGACGGCCAGCACCAGCTGCTGGGCCTCGGCACGCAGGGACGCGCTTTTTTCGTCAAACTCGTCCAGCTGGCGGCTCAAGCGGTCATAGTCGGCCTGGGCGGCCTCGTACTTGCGCTGCTGGTCGCGCAGCGAGTCGTTGGCGCGGCGGATGGCATCGACCCAGAGTGTGATCTCCAGCGTCTTGCGCTTCTCGCTCAATTCCAGAAACTGCTGGGCCTTCTCGCTGTCGCGTTTCAGGGGGCCGACGCGCTTTTCCAGCTCACCCAGAATGTCCCGCAGGCGCTCTAAGTTGCCCTCGGCGGCGTCCAGGCGGCGCTCGGCCTCGTTTTTGCGGTAGCGGTACTTGGCAATGCCGGACGCTTCCTCAAAAATTTCGCGGCGCTCCGCTGATTTTGCACCGACGATCTCGGCAATGCGGCCCTGCCCGACGATGGCATAGCCGTCGCGGCCAATGCCGGTGTCGAGCAGCAGCTCGTACACGTCCTTTAAGCGGACGTTCTGGCCGTTGATGGAGTATTCACTCTCGCCGCTGCGGTAGTACCGGCGGCCGATCGTTACCTCGTCGGCGTCCATGTCCAGACCGTGGTCGCTGTTGTCGATGGTCAGCGCGACGGAGGCATAGCCCATGGCACCGCGGGACTGGGTGCCGCCGAAGATGACGTCCTCCATCTTGCCGCTGCCGCGCAGCTGCTTGGAGCTGGTCTCGCCCAGAACCCAGCGGATGGAGTCGGAGATGTTCGACTTGCCCGAGCCGTTCGGCCCGACAACGCCGGTAATGCCCTCGCCGATCTCGATCTTTGTCTTATCGGGGAAGGATTTGAAGCCTTGAATTTCCAGTTCTTTCAGGCGCATTCCATGGGTACCTTTCAAAATTCTTAAAATGGTCGTAGGGGCCGGGCATGCCCGGCCCTCAACCTCGCCTTATGTACCCGTAAACGGGTCGCGATTTTTATGCCGCGGGCCGGGCATGCCCGGCCCCTACAGGGCGTCACTTATTGCAGCTTTTCCAGCGCCACCTTTGCTGCGTGCTGCTCGGCGGCTTTTTTGCTGCGGCCACGGCCCTCGGCCAGCAGCTCGCCGTTGCGCCAGACGCAGACCGTAAACTGCTTGTTGTGGTCGGGGCCGGTCTCGCCGGTGACCTCGTATTTCAGCACGGCGGACGGGTCCTGCTGGACGACCTCCTGCAGACGGGTCTTGTAGTCGTCCTCGGCAGTCTTGCCCTCGGTGATGAAGGGCAGGATGAAATTGCGCGCGGCCTCCATACCGCCGTCCAGATACAGTGCGGCAATGACCGCCTCGAACGCATCGGAGACAACGCTCGGGCGGCTGCGTCCGCCGCCAAGGTCCTCGCCGTGGCCAAGGCGCAGATACTCACCCAGCTGAATTTCCTGTGCGAACTGGAACAGTGCATCCTCGCTGACGAGGCTGGCGCGCATACGGGTCAGCTCGCCCTCGGGGCGGCCCGACTGGTGGAACAGGTAGTCCGCTACAACGACGGACAGCACGCTGTCGCCCAGAAATTCCAGCCGCTCGTTGTGGGTCGTGGCGACCTTGCTCTCGTTGGCATAGCTGGTATGGGTCAGCGCAATGCGCAGCAGCGCAGGATTTTTGAATGTATAGTGCAGGACCTCCTGCAGTTCTTCCGGTTTGTGAGCCATATTCTTTCACCTTTCCGGCTAGTCCGTAGGGGCCGGGCATGCCCGGCCCTCAACCTTATCTCGATTGCCCTTTTACGGGCGGTATTTTTTATGCCGCGGGCCGGACATGTCCGGCCCCTACAGGGCAGCTTTCCTTTTAAGCGTCTGCTTCTTCCTTCTGTGCGGCCACCTCTGCCAGCGCCTTCTCCATCGTGCCGCACAGGTCGTTGGCGACGCAGAGCTTGGCCTGACGGATGGCGTTCTTGATGCCCTTGGCGTGGCTGGAACCGTGCGCCTTGATGACCGGCTTCGCGGCGCCCAGCAGCGGTGCGCCGCCGACCTCCTCGGAGTCCATCATACGTTTCAGCTCGCCCAGACCGCCCTTGATGCCCAGATAGCTGAGCTTGGTGATCAGGTTCTGCAAGAAGATTTTTTTCAGCATCCCCAGCAGCGTTTTGGCGACGCCCTCGGTCAATTTCAGCACGACGTTGCCGACAAAGCCGTCGCAGACGACGACGTCCACGTCACCGTCCATGATGTAGCGCGGCTCGATGTTGCCCGCAAAGTGGATGCAGGGGTTTGCCTTCAGCAGCTTGTGGGCCTCGCGGTAGGTCGGCGTGCCCTTCGTGTCCTCCGCGCCGTTGTTGACAAGCGCGACCTTCGGCGTTTCGCGGCCCATGACCTTCTCGGCGTAGACGCTGCCCATCGTGCCGAAGGCGTTCAGCATTTCGGGGCGGCACTCGACGTTCGCACCGCAGTCCAGCAGCAGGAAATTCTGTTTGGCGCCGGGCATCGGGGTGGCCAGCGCCGGGCGCTTGACACCCTTGACCGTGCGCACGATGAGACTGGTGCCGACGTGCAGCGCACCGGTGGAGCCGGCACTGACAAAGGCATCGGCCTCGCCGTTCTTCAGCATGGTCAGACCCTTCACAAGGCTGGAATCCTTTTTGTGGCGCACAGCCTTGACCGGGTCATCGTGCATGTCGATGGTCTCGGTGCAGTTGAGGATCTCAAACGGTGCAAGGTCGATTTTATTCTCTTTTGCGCAGTCGCGGATGGCTTTTTCCTCACCCAGCAGCACCAGCTCCATGCCGTCGCCGAACTCCGCCGCGGCCTGGCTCACGCCCTGCAAAACGCACAGCGGGGCGTTGTCGCCGCCCATGGCATCCACTAAAATTTTCATGCTTCGTACTCCTTTACCCACGCCTGCATGGCGTCCTGCGCGGCCTGCGAAAGCGCCATGTAGCGTTCACGCTTGTCGCGGATGCTGTTGATCTCCTCGGTGCGGGGCAGGATGCCCATGTTCGCACCCATCGGCTGGAAGTCCTTGTTCGGCGTCGTGATGTAGTCCAGCAGCGCGCCGCACATCGTTGCCGCCGGGGGCGGCGGCAGCTCACGGCCATTGAGCCGTGCAAGCATCTGGTGCGCCGCCAGCAAGCCGGACGCCGCGCTCTCCATATAGCCCTCAAAGCCGGTGATCTGCCCTGCAAAAAACACGTTGGGATGTTCTTTCAAGAACTGCTGCTTTGTCAAAACTTTCGGGCTCTCCAAAAAGGTGTTGCGGTGCATGACGCCGTACCGCACAAATTCGGCGTGCTCCAGGCCGGGGATCATGCTGAACACCCGTTTCTGTTCGCCCCATTTCAGGTTGGTCTGGAAGCCGACGAGGTTATAGAGCGTGCGAGCCGTGTTCTCGGCGCGCAGCTGGACGGCGGCCCAGGGGCGGTGGCCTGTGCGCGGGTCGCGCAGACCGACGGGGCGCAGGGGGCCGAACCGGATCGTATCCGCGCCGCGGGCGGCCATGACCTCAATCGGCATACAGCCCTCGTAGACGGTCAGGTCGCCGTCAAAGTCGTGGAGCGGCGCGCGCTCGGCAGCAATGAGCGCCGCGTGGAACGCCTCGTATTCCTCTTTATTGAACGGGCAGTTCAGGTAGTCCGCCTCGCCGCGGCCATAGCGGGACGCGGCAAAAACCTTGTCATAGTCAAGGCTCTCGGCGGTCACGATGGGCGCGACAGCGTCATAAAAGCTCAGCCGATGGTCGCCGGTCAGCGCGGCGACGGCCTGTGCCAGTGCGCCCTCGGTCAGCGGGCCGCTGGCGACGAGCACGGGTGCGCTCTCGTCCAGCGCCGTGACCTCCTCGCGCCGGACCGTAATGTTGGGGTGGTTTTCCACCATTTCGGTCACGGCGGTGGAAAACACATCGCGGTCCACGGCCAGCGCACCGCCCGCCGCCACGCGGGCGGTCTCGGCGGCGTCCAACAGATGGCTGCCCATCATCTTCATCTCAATTTTCAAAAGGCCCGACGCGGAGTCGGGGCGCTCGGCCTTGAGCGAGTTGGAGCAGATCAGCTCCGCGAAGCCCGCGCTTTTATGGGCCGGGGAATATTTTGCGGGCTTCTGCTCGTACAGCTCGACCTGCACGCCGCGGTCCGCCAGCCAAAGCGCCGCCTCGCAGCCGGCCAGACCGGCACCGATGATTTTCACTTGCATAGTTTCTCCGTAACGTCTCTGTTTTCCGCAGGTTGTAGGGGCGGATGCTCGCATCCGCCCGCAAGTCGGCAGCCTGTCCGCGGGTCGATGCAAGCATCGACCCCTACAGAAGTGCCGAAAGCGGTCATTTCTTCTCAATCGCCTTCACAAACCCGCAGCCCTCTTTGGCGCAGTACAGCTGGCCCTTCTTTTTAAAGAGGGTGCTGCCACACTGGGGGCACTTTTCGGGTACCGGCTCGTCCCAGGTCATATAGTTGCACTTGGGGTAGTTGCTGCAGCCGTAGTAGACGCGGCCCTTGGCGCTCTTGCGCACCAGCATGTGGCCGCCGTCCAGCGGGCAGAGGCCGCCCGTGTCCTTGACCAGCGGGTGGGCGTTGCGGCACTCCGGGAAGCCCGAGCACGCCACAAACTTGCCGTAGCGGCCAGATTTGATGACCATGGGCCGCCCGCATTTTTCGCAGATTTCATCCGTGGGGATGTCCTCGACCTTGATGCGCTTGCCCTCCATATTCTTCTCGGCCTGCTCCAGGCTCTTTTCAAAGCCCTGGTAAAAGTCGTCGATGGTCTTGACCCAGTCCGCCTGGCCGGCCTCGACAACGTCGAGCTTTTTCTCCATGTCAGCGCTGAATTTCACGTTGACGATGTCGGGGAACTGCTCCATCATGACCGTGTTGACGGCCTGGCCGAGCGGGGTGGTTTTCAGCTTCTTCTGGTCCTTCTCCACATAGCCGCGGTCCACGATGGTCGTGATGATGGGCGCATAGGTGGACGGGCGTCCGATGCCGTTTTCCTCCAGTGCGTGGATCAGCGTGGCCTCGGTGTAAAGCGGCGGCGGCTGGGTGAACTTCTGGTCCGCCGTCAGCTTTTTGAGTTGGAGGGTCTGGCCCTCCTCCAGCGGGGGCAGGGCGGTCTCCTTCTTTTTGGCGTCGTCGGTGGATTCCTCGTACAGCGCGGTGAAGCCGTCGAACGAGACGCGGAAGCCCGACGCACGGAACAGGTAGTCCCCTGCCGTGATGGACGCGGAGACGGTGTCCTGAATGCAGTCGGCCATCTGGCTGGCCATAAAGCGGCTCCAGATCAGGCGGTAGAGCTTTGCGGTATCGCCGCTGATGCTCTGCTCGACCTCATCGGGGGTCAGCTCGGGCATAGACGGGCGGATGGCCTCGTGGGCGTCCTGCGCGGCGGTGGCGGAGCGGCTTTTCCACTTGCGGGCGGTCTTGCAGACGTAGTTGTCGCCCCAGCGCTCCGCAATAAAGGTCTTGGCCGCGGCCTGGGCCTCGGCGGCAATGCGCAGCGAGTCGGTGCGCATATAGGTGATAAGACCCACCGTGCCGTGGCCCGCAATGTCCACGCCTTCATACAGCGTCTGGGCGGCGCGCATCGTGCGGGTGGCCGAGAAGCCGAACGCGCGGCTCGCGTCCTGCTGCAAGGTGGACGTGATGAAGGGCGGCGAGGGCTGGCGGCGGCGCTTGCCCTTTTCGATCTTCGTGATGGTATAGTCCCTGCCGTCCAGCGCGGCCAGGATGCCGTCGGCCTGCTGCTTATTGGTGACGGTCAGCTTTTTGCCGTCGGCGGTGGCGGCCAGGCGGGCCGTCAACTCGCCCTTCTCACCCTGCGGGTTCAGCAGCGCGTCGATGTTCCAGTATTCGTCGGGCTTGAAGTTTTCAATTTCCAGCTCGCGGTCCCGGATCAGCCGCACGGCCACGCTCTGCACGCGGCCTGCGGACAGGCCGCGGCGGACCTTTTTCCACAGGAACGGGCTCAATTTGTAGCCGACCAGACGGTCCAGCTCACGCCGGGCCTGCTGGGCGTTGAACAGGTCGATATTGATGGCGCGCGGGTGGGCCATGCCCTCCTTGACGCCCTTCTTCGTGATCTCGTCAAAGGTCACGCGGTTGGGTGCGCTGGGGTCCAGCCCCAGAATGTTCGCCAGATGCCAGCTGATGGCCTCGCCCTCGCGGTCCGGGTCGGTTGCCAGCAGGACACCGTCGCACTTTTTGGCCTCGGCCTTCAGCTCCTTGACGAGCTTCTGCTTGCCCTTGATGGTGATATATTTCGGTGTATAGCCATTTTCGACATCAATGCCCAGCGTGCTGGCGGGCAGGTCGCGCACATGGCCCATACTGGCCGTGACCTTGTAGCCGCGGCCCAGATACTTGCCAATGGTCTTGGCCTTGGCAGGGGATTCCACGATGACTAATTTTGGCATAAGTTACCTCAATGTTTAAATTTAGATGACACACATGCTTCCGAGCGTTGCCTGTAGGGGCGAACATTGTTCGCCCGCCAGCTTATCGCCGCCACAAACGCCCCGGGTCGTCGAGGACGCCGACCCCTACAGCCGCAGAGGCTTTACCCAATCGTGATCTTCCGCGTCGTCTCGTCCACCCGTTCAATGTGGATGCGGAGGGGATTTTCCAAATCCAGCAGCTCCGCGCAGTTCTCGCTCCACTCGCAGGCGACAACGGCCCCCATGTCGAGGTAGTCGTAGAATCCGGCGGCGGCCAGGTCGCCCTCGGTGTGGATGCGGTATAAATCAAAATGCGCAAAGGGACGCGGGCCGCGGTAATAGTTCACGATGGCAAATGTCGGGCTGGACACCGGGTCGGTGCAGCCCAGCCCCTCGGCCAGCCCCTGGCAGAACGCGGTTTTGCCCGCGCCCAGACCGCCCGTGAACGCGATCAGCGCCCCGGCGGGCAGCGTTTTGGCAAGCTCACGGCCAACGGCGACGGTTTCCTCCCGCGAATGGGTCACAAATTCCTGCATAAGCAAGCTCCTTGTTCTGGGCCGCATAAGGCGCGGCCACACACGTATATATTATAGTACAGAAATCCGCATTTGTAAAATTTAATCTGTAACTTGGCAAAATTCGTCGAAATGCGCTATAATAAAGACATCTATCAGGAAAGGAGCCTGCCCATGTATCCGCTCATCCGCCGGTATCTGCGCCGGGTCGATGTGGTCTATCTGCTGCTCTGCGCGGCGTGCTCGGCAATCAGCGTCGTGGTGCTGCTGTCCATCGGGCAGACGCAGCTTGGCAGCAACAACAAGGCATCGGTGCAGCTCATCGCCAGTCTGCTGGGGCTGATGCTGGCCGCCGTCTTTTCCACGGCGGATTACCATGCGCTGGCCCGGGCGTGGCCGTTGCACGGTGTTGTGGCGTGGGGGCTGGTGCTGCCGACGCTGTTTCTGCACAACGTCAACACCGGCCTGGTCACGATTGGCTATGACGCGGGCGGCACGTCCAACTACAGCTGGTACCGGGTGGGCGGCATGACCTTCCAGCCCGCCGAGCTGGCAAAAATCAGCTTTATTTTGACGCTGGCGCTGCATTTGAGCCAGGTGCGCGGGCAGGTGAACCGCCCCAAAAATCTGCTGCTGCTTTTTGTGCACATTGCGCTGCCTGCGGCGGCCATTCATGTGCAGGGCGACGACGGCACGGCGCTGGTGTTTCTGGGCATCGGGCTGGTCATGCTCTACGCGGGCGGGCTGTCCCACTGGCTGGTGGCGGGCGGCCTGACGGCGGGTGTGGTCGGCGGCGCGGCGCTGCTGACACTGCGGCCCGGCATTTTGAAGGGCTACCAGTTCAAGCGCATCCTGGCCGTGCTCACCCCCGATGACCCCGCGCTGGCGGACATTACCTACCAGCAGAACAAGGGGGCCATGGCCATTGGCACCGGCGGGCTGACGGGGCAGGGGCTGCTCTCCGGGGAGCACATCTTTGTGCCCAACGCCTGGAACGATTTTATTTTTGCGTATCTGGCAAACGTTTTGGGCTTTCTGGGCGCGGCGGCGGTGCTGTTGCTGCTGTTTGCGCTCTGCCTGCGCACACTGCGCACCGGTCTGCAATGTCCCGACGCGCTGGGCTGCAATATCTGCGTCGGCATCTTTGCGGCGCTGTTTTTGCAGTGTGTGATAAACATAGGCATGAATTTGCAGGTACTGCCGGTCATCGGCGTGACGCTGCCCTTCTTCTCCGGCGGCGGCACCAGTGCCCTGATGATGTACCTGTGCGTGGGGTTGGTGCTCAGCGTGTACATGCACAACAAAAAGAGCCTGTTCGATCATTGATCGGCACGGCCTGCCCAAATAAAGCAAACGACAGCCCGGCGGGTGCGCAATGCGCCCGGCCGGGCTGCTTTTTTGCATCAAACTGCTGCCCTGTGAACTTTTGCGCAGAGTGGCAAAGGGCCTTTGTTGCCCAAGAACGGCTTGTGTGCTATAATAATACGGTTATTATGGGTTTGCAGGCAAAAAATGCGGCTTTGCAGACAAAGAACCGAGCAAACGTGAGAGAAAGGCAGGGTGCTTGTGCGGGTATTGGGCATTGACCCCGGCTACGCCATCGTTGGTTGGGGCGTGCTGGATTATCAGGGCAACCGGTTTCAGCCGGCGGGTTTCGGCGCGGTGACCACAAAGGCCGGGGTACCGCTGGAACAACGGCTGGCGCAGGTGTATGACGGTGTGGCGGAAGTGCTTGATCAATACCGGCCCGAGGCGCTCTCCATTGAAAAGCTGTTTTACCAGCACAACCAAACCACCGTCATCGGGGTAGCCGAGGCCCGCGGGGTGATTCTGCTGGCGGCGGCGCAGAGAGGCGTGCCCCTTTTTGAATACACCCCCATGCAGGTGAAGCAGTCGGTCAGCGGCTACGGCATGGCCAACAAAAAGCAGGTGCAGGAGATGACCCGCATTCTGCTGCATCTGCCCGCCATCCCGAAGCCCGACGACACCGCCGACGCGCTGGCGATGGCCATCACCTTCTGCCACACCAACGGCAGCCAGCTCAACCGCTTTGTACGGCGTGTGCCGGGGCCGATTTGAGGTTGTTATTATGATATACAGCTTAACCGGAAAGATCATCAAAAAGACCCTGAACGCTGTGGTCATCTGCTGCGGCGGCGTGGGGTACTACGCCCAGTGTCCGGCCAGCGTGGCCGGTGCGCTGCCCGGCGTGGGGAACGAAGCCACCATCTACACGGTGA
>OLYB01002181.1_pt1 | contig 13914 bp, 14 predicted proteins | sample 1674481 | NCBI WGS metagenome assembly OLYB01 (sample SAMEA103958167, study PRJEB25191) | human gut metagenome
CTAATATTGTTTTAATATTTCTTAATAGATGTTTCAACAACTCTATCAAATCAATTTCCATTTCATCATTCATATAATCGTTATTCATAAATTATTTCCTTTCTATACTGCTCCTCTACCATATAGTACTTGTTTAATAGTTTTAAATAACAATGTCACATCCAACCAGAATGACCAGTTACGATAATAATATTCATCTAATAACAAGCGATGATTGAAATCCACATCACTTCTTCCATGACTTTGCCACATACCTGTAATACCAGGTTTACATGCGATAACATCATAGTAATAGTCACCCATATCCTCTTTTTCTCTTGGTAAATATGGGCGAGGTCCAATTAAAGACATTTGACCTAACAATACATTAATAAATTGTGGAAACTCATCTAAACTCTTTTCACGTAAGAATTTACCTGCACTTGTAATACGTGGATCATTCACTAATTTTTTATTCTTTGTATATTCTTCTCGAATAGCTGGATCCTTTTCCATTAATTCTTCAAGAATCTTATCTGCACCAATTACCATGGTACGATATTTGAACATTTTAAATTCTTTACCATTCTTACCGATACGATTCTGTGTAAAGAAAATAGGACCTTTATCTCCTTCTTTACGGTTTTTAATAAAGACAAAGATTGTTAATGGTATTAAAAGTAACAAACCACATAGTCCAGCACAGATGTCCATTATACGTTTTAATGCATATGATAAACAATGTTTTAAGCCACGAGAATTTGATATCATTAAGATTCCATCAAAATCCTCTACATTAGTATCAAAAGTTACTAAGCCATTTACTTGCGGTAAATATTTAATTACTGCTACTTTATTTTTAAATACTTCGAATACTGCATTTAAATCTTCACTATCCATTTCAGGAATCGCAATCAATACTGTATCAACATCTTTTTCTTTAATTACAGAACAAATCTTATCTAAATCATACGTTTTATTCACATCTACGACTTGTTCCTGCTGAATATATTTAATTTTTTTTGAATTATTACAATTTACATAACCTATTACATCTAAAAGTGAGTATCCATTTCCAAAACACACCATTCCTAATTTTTCCGCTGTATGTCCAATCCCAACAATTAATGTATTGTGTTTAAACCATTTTCTAAATACTTTATGAGAATATCTAGAGTTACATCCTGCAAAAACAAATAAAACACAAGTTAATAAAACAAAACCAAAGAATTTCTTTATAGTCCAAGTACTAATTGGGAAAACAAGAAAACTTCCTATAAAAAAACCAATATGACTTAATATGATTAATCGTATTTCATCATACATTAATAAAACCCTTCCTTGATATCTTCCAATCAATAATTGCATTAAAAAATATAATATACATAATTTCCAACACGTTTCCAAATCGTATCCAGAAAACTGTATAATAAACATAAAAAAAACAATTTCGATTGTTATTTTTAAACTTCCTATTTTTGACATTAAATCATCAACTCCATACGACCTATTCATTATACTAAAAAAAAAAGAAAAGGACAAATCTTTATGTAAGCGTTAATCATAAAGTGTTCTTTTCTTTACCGAATATTAGCTCTGGACTGAAGATAGTACAGAGAATGTAGTTGAATCAACCATTGCCGTATTTTGAATATCTTGGAATGTAAACGTAACTGTATATTGTTGTGTAGTTTCATCTAAAGTACAACCAATGTCTGTTACATCTTCTTGTCCTAGTCCTGCATTTGCAAGAGCTGCATTAATAGCTTGTTGCTGATTTTCATCAAAAGAAGTCGATGGTTTCTCTTCTTCTTTATTTGTTTCAGTTTCAACTTTAGTTTCTTTTTTCTTTTCCTCTACAGGTTCAGTAGTAGAAACTTCTTCACTATTACTTTTTTTAAAATTTCTTTCTTGTATAATACCATCTTTACCAATCTTATACTCATAAGATCCTGTAGTAGTATCAAAGCTTACTGTATAATATTTCTTTTCTTCTTGAATCGATACATTCGAACATTCTTTTTTAGTGGCATTCGCATCATCTCTTGCCACTTCTAAAATATCATTTTGAGTGATTTCTAATTCACTATTTCCACATCCAGTTAATAATAGAGTTGAAGCTAAAATAATAAAACTATTTCTTTTTCTTCTTTTTACCATTGTCTTCTCCTCCATAACCATATCCGTAGCCATAATTACTGTCACTTGCAGATTCTACTTTATTTAATACAACCCCCATGACGTGGCCACCATTTCTTTCAACATCATTAATGGCTGCTTTAACTTTACGTTTATCTGATGTCTTAGAGTCAACTACATATAGTACTCCATCACTTACATTACATAATGGAATGGCATCACTAGCTACCGCAACAGGCGGACAGTCAATAATAATATATCCAAATTCTTGACGAGCTTGATTTAAGAATTTAGCTAATCTTTTAGATCCTAATACTTCACTAGGATTTGGTACTCTATGACCTGCAGTAATGACAGATAAAGGATAACCTCCATCATATTGTACGTCTTGTACTCCTTCAAATGAATGAATACTTACGCCTTCTCTAAATTCTGAAATAATATTTGTTAATCCTGAACGATTTGAAATCTGAAGTGTTTTATGAACTGAAGCATTTCTTAAATCACAATCAATTAATAATACATTTTTATATTTAGCTGCCATGATACGAGCTAAATTACAAGCTATAGTACTCTTTCCTTCATTTGGAATTGTACTTACTACGTTGATTACTTGAATCGCATCATCCATCTGACTAAATTCAATATTTGTACGTAATCCACGATAGATTTCATCCACATCAAATTGATTTCTTTTCTTTCTTGCCATTTCTATCTCCCAAAGAAACCAAACAGTTTCTTTTTCTTTTCAACCTCAATATTTATTATCTCTTTATTACTCAATAATAACTTAGGATTCTCATAAAATAAGATATCCGCATTCTCAGAACCAACACGCTTAGAAACAACTGAATATACATCACTCAATTGTTCAATACGATTTCCACTCGCTCTATGCGTATCTGTACAAATTACATCACAATAACCATTGTCTAACAACTCTAGTGCATTTGCATGTATTTTCTTGCCATTTACACCAAGAATCGAAGTACGATTTATCTGTAGAACACAACCCATATCTACCCAATGATCAATGATTGAATAATCAAGACCCTCATGGAAATACCTTTCAATATGAGCCAGTACTGGAACAAAGCCTTTCATCTTCAATTCATATAAACATTCATCTCTATAATCAATTGAATGAATATCACGAAGAACATTATATTCAACTAACATGTATTTACTACTATTTAAAGTCGGATACAAATCTAATTCTAATCCTTCAATGAATTCACTATTCATCATGACTTCCCCACCAAAATAAATAGGGATAGGACTCATCTTTCTTAATTCCAATTGACGAGTCACCATTTCATTATAGATATGAACATCTAATTGACCAGGAATAAAATGAGGTGTACTACAAATACCTACAATACCATCCTTCTTAGCAGACTCTAACGAACTCACTGCATCCTCAATACAAGGCATACCATCATCAATACCCCAAGCAATATGAGAATGCAAATCAATATACTTAGCCATTATAGTTCAGGAATCTCGCAGAATACTGGAATACCCAAATATTTTTCTGCCTCTTCCTTCGTACGCAAACGATTATCAAATAAAAATCTCAACGTTGCATAACCACAACCTAATACAAAACCAACCATAGTAGCAAGTAATGTATTCTTCTTCACATTCGGTCCACTAGGAATATAAGACAATTTCGCCTTATCAACAACCTCAATATTACGAACATTCAAATTCTTCTGCATTGTACGAATAAACGTACTTACTGTATCATTTGCGATATCCTTAGATAATTTAGGATCGGTTGTCGTAGCGGAAATTGTAATAATCTCCGTATTAGATTCATTCGTTACACTAACAAGCTTTTTAACACTATCAGCACTTTCTAATCCAACATCTTTAGCTACTTCAGACATAATGTTATTCTGCGTTAATAAATTCACTGCATTCGTAACCAACTTGCTATTCGCCATCTGTGAATTATAATCCAAAGAACCACTCTCACTAATCTGAGGTGTTAAATAAATTGAAGTACTCGCTGTATACGTTGGAGCAATCAATAACTTTGTTCCAAAGAAACCACCCACACCAAATAAAATACATAAAACAACAATCAACTTAATATGTTTTAAAATAGCAGTAGCTAATTCTGTTACATCAATAACATCTTCTTCAACCTGTGATACATTAAATACTGTATCATTATTTTCTATATTTTTATGCGTCATAATCCATGGTATATTGTAATTGACCCAACTAACTGGTCATATACAATATACTTCTCCTTTCTTTCAACCTTTGATAACCGTGGTTGAAGACGTTTTTTAATTAGTAAAGTTGCTCTTCTTAAATTTCTTCTTAGCAACGAATATACTGTTGCCTTGATTAACCCTAAAATGACTAATCTTACACGCAAGATGGAAGGTGGCATTACTAAGGATGAGAAACTGGATACAATCAATTTCATCTACATTACACATATTACCATATACATGTAACGGAACAATAGCAACAGTTTTATCAGTAATTAATTGTTCCAATTTAATTATGTCGATTGTATAATCATCCTATTTAATATCACAAAATACAGGAATTAATCTATTTCTTACAATTGCACGTGTTGTAGAAGCAAAAGCAAAAGGATGTAGTAATAACTTTCTCACCTTCAGGTAAATTTAATGCAGCAATCGCATTTTCAAATGCCAAATTACCGTTAATGTATAAAGTAACATGTGAAATACCTAAATAAGTTTCTGACTCAGACTGCAACGTCTTATTTTTAACACCCATATTTGTTAACTAATGACTTTCCCAAGTTTTTTTCTTCACAATATTCATCATATAAAGGCATAGAAGACTTAGTTGCTAAAATTTCTTTCATAGTTAGCTTTCAATATTATTTTGCTATCCATGGTCTATATTTTTTTCCCTCAAGAATATCAGCTATACGTTCACAAGCATGTCCATCACCATATGGATTACAAGCTTTTGCCATAGAATCATACGATTCTTTATTTTCAAGTAATTCTTTGAAATTTTTATAAATTACTTCTTCATCAGTTCCAACCAAACGTAAAGTACCTGCTTTTACACCTTCTGGTCTTTCAGTAGTATCACGCATAACTAAAACCGGCTTACCATATGAAGGTACTTCTTCTTGAATTCCACCAGAATCTGTTAAACATAAATAACATCTGGCTTCAAAGTTATGGCAATCAAAAACTTCAATTGGATCAATAATATGAATTTGGTCACATCCACCAAGCTCTTCTTCTGCAGCCTTTCGAACAATAGGATTCATATGTATTGGATAAACTGCTTTACAATCTGGATGTTCATCTAATACACGACGAATTGCTCTAAACATATTATGCATCGGTTCGCCAAGATTTTCTCTTCGATGAGCAGTTATAAAAATAAGTTTACTATCACCAACCCATTCAAGTTCAGGATGAGTATAATCTTCTTTTACTGTATGCTGCATTGCATCAATAACAGTATTACCCGTAATATAGATTTTATTAGGATCTTTTCCCTCTTTAATTAAATTATCTGCAGCCATCTGTGTAGGAGCAAAATTATACTGAGAAATAATTCCAACTGCCTGACGATTAAACTCTTCTGGATATGGTGAATAGATATTGTATGTACGAAGGCCAGCTTCTACATGACCTACAGGAATTTGTAAGTAAAAACATGCTAATGCAGTAACAAAAGTAGTAGACGTGTCACCATGTACTAAAACTACATCTGGTTTAACCTCTTCAAGTACTGCTTTAATTCTTTCAAGAATTCCAGTAGTAATATCAAATAATGTCTGTCCCTGTTTCATAATTGAAAGATCATAATCAGGAACCACATTAAATGTATTTAATACTTGGTCTAACATTTGTCTATGCTGCCCAGTAACACATACAATTGTTTCTAACGATTCTCGTTTTTTTAATTCATTAACTAATGGACACATTTTTATTGCTTCTGGTCTAGTCCCAAAAACCATCATTACTTTTTTCATAATTACCTCTTAAACTATTCTTTTATATTTTTTAATTAACCAATAAAATTGAATAAAACATTAACAACGCTTTTATAATAGTATAAATAAAAATCAATATCATATGTTTCTTAAGAATTTATAAAACAATATGTTAATTTAGGAAATATTTTCCCAACGCAAATTAAAATTCTAATTTTTTTATGATAAAATATTTAAACCATACAATATTTAGTTTTCTCTATACATTTATATTCTCCATTTAATATAAATAACTTAATCTCACTATTTAATCCTCCTAAATAATCTAATAAATATATTTAATATATCTTTCTTATAAAGAATAACAATTAAAATAAATAAAAAAACTTCAAAAATATAACATAGAACAAGGTTATTAAATTTTATTAATACTATGCATTGAATAATTAAAACAAAATATGAAATAACCTGTTTAAAATATGGTAAGGATAATATAATAATATTTTTCATTAAATAAGTTCGTAATGCCCAAACAGTAAAATAACTCATTAATGTAGAAATTGCAGCACCGATTGGCCCATAAATTTTTACGAATATTAGATTTCCTATCACATTTAGAAAAGCACCAAAAAATGTTGTTCTTGCTAACAATCTTGATTGCTTCGCTGCGTTAAATATACCATTATATACCGCACAAAGTGAACCAAATAGTACTGATATCATCAATAATGGCGCATACTCCCACGCACCATAAAACTCTTTAGCAAATAATATACGTGCAATTAATTTATCACATATTATTAGCAATGAACATACTATAACCATTCCAGCATTATAAATATTATATATATCAGAATAAAACTTACTATTATTTTTATCAAATTCTCTCACTGCTGATAAAATCCATGCCTGCATAAAAATAGATTGAAATAAGTTTAATACTGACGGTATTTTATATGCTAACGAGTAAATACCATTTGCTGCAACACCAACTAACAGTATTATAATATATCTATCCGATGCATTTGTAATCCACCAAGATAATGTATCAACTATCAACGGTTTACTATAAGTTACCATTTCACAATCTACATTTGCATCATAATTTTTTGTAGAATATCTGTCAAATACCGACAATTTATATGATAAATATAATATTGAAAATAGATATGCAAGTATTGTTGCACTAAAATATCCAATCAATCCCCATTTTAATACTAATAAAAACAAAATATTAAAAAATAGAGTTATTACAGTATTAAAGAATGACACTATGGCAACATCTTTGACTTTATCTATGCTCCTTGCAAATCTAATAAACAAATCATATATTACATTTCCTACATACATAAAAAAAAGGAAAATCCAATATCTGTCTAATATTTTAAAAAAGCCAAATGTATGATTCAATAATATAATTAAGAAAAAGCACAAAATAGATTTTAAAATATATTTTATTCCAATTGATAATACAGAATTACAATTATATTCATTATCCATTGAAAATCTAACAACTCCATCTACTATATTTAATGTCAAAATTGGAATAAATAAAGACAAAGTTGTTGTGTATAGATCATATGTACCATACTCCGATGTTGTTAAAACACTCGTATACAATGGTATTAATAAAAAGGTTAATATTTTTGATCCAAAATTACTTAATGTTAATATTCCAATATTTTTTAACAAATATGAATACTTATTTTCAACTTTTTTCTCCATATTCAACCTTTCTAGATAAATAATTGCTTTTTAATACTAATACGATTAAAATAAAACAAAACATTCCTGTGGCCGTATTATAATAGGCAGACCCCAAACTTCCGATTAAAAATGTAATATAAATAGCCATTAATACAGATTTAACATTAATACTTAAACCACTTATTTCATTAATATCTTTAAAAATCTTGAATAAAATAGAAGCAACACATAGCGTGCCAATCACTCCTAATTGAGCAATTAACATAGGCCAATAATTATCAGTAATATAAACACCGTATTGTCTAGATAAACCATAGATATTATCAATGCCGAACATACTATATATAGGACTATAATACCTCCTCGACATTTCACTACCAAAAGTAGCAAATCCACTACCTATTGGAAAATACTTTTTTGTTATATTTATAGATGTTGTTAATAATATGTATCTAGCAGAATTAACATTCATAAAATACTTGACAATTTGATACCTTCCAAGTGTTAATCCTAACATAACGGTTATTATAACGTGAAATAATTTTATTTTTTTTGCGTGTAATATAGTAAATAACATATAAATACAAACAAATAAAATTTGTGGCCCTTTTGTTGTCATTAATATTAATACTAAACATATACTTTTGAGAAATTTATTTTCAACATTGTTTTTACCAAAGAACTGTATTATTAAAAATAGTCCCATAACTAAATATCCAAAATTTCCTGCATTAGCAGCAACAAATGAATAAGCTCTAATTCCATATCTTACCGATGATTCATCCTTAAAAAAGAATGAAATATCAAACAAATACCCTAAAATCAAACCACAAAATGCCATAATTATGTACATACATGCAATAGGATACATTTTATGTAAAATGTTAATTGAATTGATGTTTGATGTTAAATTGTATATTACAAAATATACAATATATAATTTTATGATTGCTAAACAGTCTATTAAAATAACATAGTGTTCCGTTAACAAGCCACTAAAGTAATTAGATATTAATCCAAATATAATAATCAGTAACAACATTAAAATGAAAAAACAATCATGATAATTTATTTTTAACTTAGTTTTAAATAGATAATAGATTAACAATATAATTGTAAATAATTCATCAAAATAATCGATAATATGAATTTTTAATCCAATAAGATACTGAAATAACAAAATAATTAATCCTATTAATATGTACTTTTCATAATAATTCGTTTTATTTATTTTTATCCGCATAGACTACTTCACTCACAATTTCATAATAATTAGTATCTATTCTTTTCATCTTTTCTTCATCTAACTTATAAGTCAACTTATGTATATTTGTCATTTCTTTTATTTGATCAAATCTCTTTTTATCAAAAGTATTGAATATTTCACGTGCTAAAATATGTGGAATTATATCTGAATAAAACGGAACACGTTCCCAATATTCCGGATAAATCTCAGTTGAGATTGTAAAGAATAGATGAAATAAAAAATATTCATTTAATTTGTTATTAATTTTCCAATAATTATAAATCATATCTCTAGTTTGTAATAAAAGAGGATGATTTGGAACAGAGTAAATGAACCAACTTTCGAAAACAACTGCTAAATCATATCTCAATGAATGGTTAAATGTAAAAAAATCAGCTTCATAGACATATTTTGGGATATCTCCGGTATAAAATACTGTTGCATCGGACCAAAGCCCACCATATTTTATTAATATTTCCATTCTTAACAAATCTGAAAAATGTGTATTTGAAATAATTCCCTTTTTCCATTTATCCACAACAAAACTTGGCATATCTACATATTCAAAAATATTGCTTTCTGTTAAAACAACAGTCTTCCAATCTGCACAATTATTTAAAATAGAATTATAACAAGCCTTAACTATATCAGGTGCATTTTCTATACCTTGTAGCCAACATATCCATATAATTTTAGGATTTGAACTTTTATTTAATGTATATTTTTTTGTTTGTTTTCTACAATATTGTTTTTTTAATCTTAAATATTGTTTATATCTTTCTTGAACTGGAAACAATTCTTTATTTGAAAATCCTGAACTTATTATCAGTTGCAAAAACACCTTATCTAATAAAGTTCCTTGGTTAATTGCTTTCTTAATTTTTTTAACTAATAATTTCATTAATACTCACCTTTCAAAACATCTCTATACAATCCAATCAATTTTTCAATATGTATATCAACCGAAAAATCACTCTTTACAGTTAAATACGCATTTTTACTTTTCTCTAAACGAATTTTATTTGAAATTACCAAATTAACTATAGCACTAGTTATGTCATCAATTTGCCCAGGAGTAACAATTATACCATTGTTTTTAGAAATTACTTCTGGAATTGCAGCAATGTTCGTAGAAATATTTGGGATACCATATGCCATTGTTTCTAGTATGGTCATTGGTAATCCTTCATTATATGAAGGCAAAATATTAATCATTGTATTTTTAAATACATTTTTCTTATCTTCATCCGATAACCACCCCATATATTTTACCCTATCTGATAGTTTTTTTAATTTAATATCATCTACTATTCTATTTTCAAAATCTGGGCCATAATAAATAAGATTCACATCAGATGGTATTTTATCTAAACTATTCTTAAATGCTTCTAATAAATCATACGCACCTTTTCTTTTCCCCACTACTCCTAAAAATAGAATATCTTTTGCTTCAACATTATATTCATTTTCAGAAGGTACATATACAGCATTATGTAAAATAAAAATCTTATCTTTAGGGACTAATGTGCTAATAAAATCAAACCAATATCTCCCTAATATAATAACTTTATCTGCATGATTAAGAATTCTTATAATCATTCTTTTTACAAAAACATTTTGAGATCTATACCACACTTCAAACTCAGCTCCGTGCATATGAATAATAATTTTTATGCCTAGAAAATGTGCCAAGTATATAATTAAACCTTTTCGAAATACACTTCCTCTCTCCGACATATGAACGTGTAAAATATTTGGTTTATTTTTAAAAATATACTTTATTATTTTTAGATAAGCATTAAATGTGAAATTAATTTTATGCCAAAATTTGCCGGTAATTGAAGTTGGTATATATTTTAAATTTGTAAAACTCATGAATTTATCAGATTCTAAGTAATTTTCCACAACCTTCCACATACCGCCTTTTGTACTTTTATCGCATCCTATCATTAATACATTCATTAATTTTCCCTCGCATATTTTTCTTTAATTATTGAAAAGATAAATGTAGAATTTCCAATAAAATATCTTTTAAATAATCTTTTAGGCTCTTGTATTACTCTAAAAAGCCATTCAAGATTCATTTTTTGCATCCATAAAGGTGCCCTTGGTATTTTACCAGAAATTACATCAAATGATCCACCTACACCCATAAATACACAATTATTTCCATCATTTTGTAAATATTCAATTAAATATTCCTTTATTGGTGATGTAATACCTACAAAAACAAAATCAGGTTTTGCGGTTTTTAGTTCTTTCGATATATCCATCCAATCCGATTCTTGAAAATAGCCATTATGAATTCCAACTATTTTTAAATTTGGATGTTTCTTTGCTAAAACACTAGCAGTTTCTTCAACTACAGCTTGCTTAGCACCCAATAAATATATTTTATATCCTTTATCTTCACTTAAGGCCACTAGACTCTGCATTAAATCTACGCCAGCAACTCTCTCTGGCAATGGTTTCTTTAAAAATTTACTTGCCAGTACCACAGAAGCTCCATCAGCATTTATTATTCCACAACTATTGACAATTTGTTTCATTATTTTATTATTATTCACTTCATTTATTTTATCCGCATTAACACCCATTAAATGTAATGGTGTCTTAGTGACAACATATTTTTCTACTAAATCAATTGTCCCTTGTACATCCAAAACATCAATTATTGTGTTTAATATAGTAATTCTTTCATTTTTTCCAAGAATTTTCTCTTGTTCAATATTTTCATAATTTTTCATATATATACTCCCTAATATAAAAAGATACTTATTTAAACAGCACCTTTTTTACATACGACAACTAGTACTGTTTTTAATAGAATCTTAATATCTAAACCAAGATTCCAATTCTCAATATAATATTTATCTAGTTTAACTACTTCATCAAAATCTATGATTTCACTTCTTCCACTCACTTGCCACATTCCAGTTATACCTGGTTTTATAGCTAGTCTTGCAAAATGTTGATACTCATATAGATTTGTTTCTGATATTAAAGGAGGTCTAGTTCCTACTATAGACATATCTCCTTTTAATACATTAAAAAATTGTGGAAATTCATCTAAACTTGTTTTACGAATGAATTCACCAATACCTGTTTTATGTGACCCATCAGGCATTACTTTATTTCCAATAACTCGAGGATCAAAATCAAGTTTAAACATCTTTCCGTCCCCAAGCTTATTGTGTTTCATTAATTCTGCTTTTCTTTCTTCTGCATCTAAATACATACTGCGAAATTTATACATCTTAAATTTCTTTCCATTCTTACCAACACGTTCTTGTGAAAAGAAAATTGGTCCTGGACTAGCAATATAAATTGCTGGTCCAATAAAGATACAGACAATTAATGTTAGTATGCAACCTAATAGTCCGCAAATAATATCAAACACTTTTTTTAGAATAATTCATTCAAAGAAGCATAATTAATACTCGTAGTAAGAACCGTATAATCACCAATCTTTTCGACAAACTGTTTCTTACCAGGTGAATTAACAACCTTAGCTAAATTCATATGTACTGTAATACCAGCCAATGTTAATTGTTCAATCAATGTATTTGGATAAGCAATTTCTTTAGGTAAAACAATTAATACTTCATCTACCCATTCTTTACATGCATACATACCAACTGTTTCGTTATTTGCTACTACTGAAACATCATGAATTTGATTTCCAATTAAATCCTTATCCAATAAAGCAACACCAACAATGTCATAACGAGAATAATTATTCTTTTCAACATTCTCAATAACTCTATCAGCAATAAGACTAGATGTAACAATTAATAATTTTCTTCTCTTATCACTATTCACACCCTTTTTAATATGACTCTTCCATAGTTCTCTTACTATATAAGTCAATATAAAATAAATACCAATCGTTAAGAATAAAATAAATCTAGAAAAGAAAATTCCTTTTTGAACTGTAAACAAATATAAAACAGCCAATAAGCAAACAATAAAACCATGTTTTAATGTTTTTACAAACTCTTGATAATGCCTTCTTTTTAATACACCCTTTAATGTACCAAAAATCAGTAAAACCATTAAATCAGCCACTTCTAATATGATAGCCATATTCCTATATAAGAAATTGTTATATAGATGTATATTTCCATTCTTAATAAAATATGCCATCACAAATGCAATTTGCAAACATATCATATCAAGAATGATAAAATCGATATGCTTCAACCACCCATTTGCATTCTTCCTATACATAATACTCCCCCATTCCTATAAACAATAAAAAAAGCTTATTAGAATTTTACAAGTCTTAATAAGCAATGAAATATGAAATTTTAGATACACTCCTCCCTACCCATAACCCAGTAGAAGATGAACGAATCAATCAAAAATGCGGTAAGCCAGCTATTTCTAATATCATCTAAATGTATCATTTTTATTCCTATTACCTTACAATAGTCATAACTATTCCACAATATAACTATCGCCTAATAATTTTATCCTATATATATAATATGTCAATTACCATTTAACACTTGAATTTTGAAACAAAAAGCACAAAAAGAAAAAGATATACTTTACTTAAGCCAAATATTAAAAATATCAAAAAGCAAAATAAATTTTAAAAAATTTGCTTTACATATAGAACATTTAAGATAATTTAGACCACTGTTTTTATAACCAACCAAATGTAAACGCATACAGATATCTAAATGACTTCTTTATAATACTGAACCTTCACTTGTTATCTTAGTGAAGGTTCATTCATTTACTCTATATACTTATTTTTTATTAACTTACACTATATAAGTGCTATGTTTGAATTCATTAACTTATTTTACATTTTAATATCACTAATTTTATTTCCATAATTTTTCAGGATATACACCATCTTCAATCAATTGTTTAAAGGCAT
>OLYB01002183.1_pt1 | contig 13908 bp, 22 predicted proteins | sample 1674481 | NCBI WGS metagenome assembly OLYB01 (sample SAMEA103958167, study PRJEB25191) | human gut metagenome
TACCTACTTCATTTTCGGTTGTCGGAGCACCCATCGTCTTGAGCTTTAGAGTTTTCATTTTGTATTGTTCTCCTTGTTTGTTTAATTCAGCATTTCTTAGCTGTTGATTATATTATAGCGTATAGCAAAGAAAATGTCAAGAGGGTTCACGAAAACTTTTTTATTTTTTTTCTATTAATAAAACAATATTATTTTAATAATATTACTTTGATATTATTTTAATAATATTGTATTCTATTAATAAAAGAAAAGAGAGGGATGAACCCTCTCTTATAGTGTTGCCATGTGTAATGTTACCGTGTTGCAATAGGGGCAAGTGCAATGTTCAATCACTTTCAAAGTCTTGCATATACGCTTGTATTTCCATTCACGATTGCACTTGCTACACTTTACAATGTACTTGAACTGTTCTCTATTTGCCTGTATAGCCTGTACAGCGTCATTAGAGATACCTTTGCTCTCGTAAGTATTACATCTATTAATGTCGTACAAGTCAGACACCATGTTACCATAGCGTTTCCACAATGCACCATGATTCAGACAGCCATCACAAGTATGAATGTATTCATGTGCAATAGTGGACTTGATACCACGTTCAGAACCATTCTCTACAAGATAGCTTGCAATCTGAATGGTGTAAGAACGTTCACCATAGCGTACTCTGCAACGTGTATTGCCGAAAGCACGCTTCAACCGATGAGAAATAGTTACAGGGCAATTCTTTACTGGAATACCTCTACGTCTCAGAGAGATATAAACCTCATTTACCATAGTGTTAAAGTCTTTCATTAGTTATCAGTTCCTTTCCTTTAGTATGTCTATACTATACACTATATATTTAGATTTGTCTATTAGCATATTGCACAAAAAATAAGAAATAAATTGTGCAAAATATACACTCCCGCTTGACAGTTAATATTATTAAAATAATATCAATAATTAATACAACACAATATTATTAAAATAATATGTGGATATTATTAAAATAATATTAATAGTAGAAAAAGAGATGGGATTTATTCCCATCTCAATTATTTACGACAAATCGCAGATGATTTCAGTGAATTTAATGTTGTTTTTATCTTCGATTTCATAAACGTTTACATCTTCGACAAAATATTCATCAAACGTTTTGTCTTTATTCATTCTCATTGTTCTAAACGTTCCGTTATCAGAAACAATGAAATAGGTCACGCTATTTAATGAATCTGGTACACTTCCTGCAACCATAATAAATACATCTACAATACGACCATTGCCGTCTTTTACCGCAAAATAGGGGTAATTACATATCAAGTCATTGCGGTGAATTGGGAGCTTGTTTTCTTCCTTAATCATAATTCATTCTCCTTTTTAGATACCATATCCCCACAGATACATAAAGAACGGCACAAGCAGAAGTGCAGTCCAGAACAGCGCACAGATAACATCAGACAGCTTTGCAAACATCTTCATGGTGATTCTCCTTTAAGATTCATACTTCAACAGAAGTTCAGAAACATCATACAGACGCTGTAAAATATCTGTCTTTTCTTCCAGTGGCATACATACATCTGACTGAATGTCATTGTATAGAGTGAAAAACAGGTCAGTGTATCCCGCTTCGTAGTTGTGTTCTTTCAGAAAACGCTTTAGTGCAGTCTGTACCATAGTTCATATCTCCTTTACTATTAATAGTATACTACATGTTTTAGTGTTTGTCAAGAGGGAAAATTACTTTCCCTCTTTATTCAATGCCTTTTTCATAGTTGCAAGCAGTGCTTTCTTACAACGAGCCTGTACGGTAGACCACTTCTTAATCTTGCCATGATTGAAGTCATCGACAATCTTATTGGTCTTTGCTTCGCACTTCTGGCACAGTGCATAGGGAATGCTAATACCACCCATCGGAGCGTAACCAGTGGAAATGATAGCACCGTCAATGCTGTAAAAATCAGCCTTCCAACCGTAGAGGTTGGTTGCAGTGTATGCAAACGGAGAGGTTACAATATCCAGTGTGCGCTGTAATTCGCAGTAGCCAACAGAATAGATATTCTGTACCATATAGTTGTTACGGATTTCCTTCTCAGTCAGATGAAACTTGTTCATGATTCATATCTCCTTTGTTTGTTTAAGTTGGTTTGTTCTTTTCTATGGTCTTATTATACTATATATTTTTAGATATGTCAATACTTATTTTCAAAAAAGTTATTGTTATTTATTTAACAAACCCGCTCGACTAATATTATTTTAATAATATCAATTAATAAAAAGAAAAGAGTGGAAATAATTCCCATTCTTAGCAATGTAAAAGAATGTCAGCCACGGTATAAATAGCCGCTACTATAATAAGGAAATAGAAAATCCTAAACAGGATAATCAGAATTTTCCAACACCACATACCAATCTTTTCCATATTAGAATCCCCAATCTTCAAAACATCCTGCCCCATAAAGTTCACCATATTCATCTACGATGACATAATCTCCATAATCAATACTTTGCATTTCGTATAAACGCATACCATCAGAATATGAATACACATCACCAGTACATTTATATTCTTCTTCTGTACCTGTTGAATATGGGTCAAGTGAATAGATAGAGCCTACTTCAAACATCTTTACCACTCCTTGTTCTTGTGTTTGGTCTTGCGTGTGTACGCCTTATCATTACCCTTACATCGTGTAATAGGGTTGATATTCCACATGTTACGGAACTTCTTTGCTTCTTCCTTCTTACGGTTCTTTTCAGTCATGTTCGTTCACCTCATTTGTTTTGTTGTATATATTATACCAGAGAAAACAGAGAATGTCAAGTGGGGTTTTGAAAAATCTGAAATTTTATTTTTTTTGATATTATTAAAATAATAAAAAATCAGGGGCATATGATATTATTTTAATAATATAAAATGGAAAAATGTGGGGCATTAATAGTATTAAAATAATATTGTGCGCGTGGGGCGCGTGGAAAAATCTTCCTATTAATAGTAAGAAAAAGGATGGGAATAAATCCCATCCTAATTTCCATTATCTGTTAGGCAAGCTTGGAGCGATAGAGCGTCTCAACGCTGTTCTTACGCGCCTGTACTGCACTCGCCTTTGCAGAGCCTGCACCGATAGAGCTGTTATATACACCGTCTACCGTAGCCTTAGACGTACCAGTATTGTAATAGTACCATACGGTATCATTGAATTTATCCTGCGATACCTCATCACTGCAAGTGGTGTAGAGATATGCAAGGTAGCTCATAGCTACAAAGTGAGTACGCGCCTTGAGGTTACGCAGAATCTTCTTTGCAACCTTCATATCTGCGTCATCCTCATCCTTGGAGCGCGATTCTACATAGTGAATGCACTCGTTCAGCATATTCAGTGCAGTATTGAACTCTGCAACCTCATCGTCAGTAACTTCAACGTCCTGTACATACGGACGAAAAGCGCGAGAGCCGAAGTCAGGCTCATCCATATACGCCATTGCGTAAATCTGCATAGCAATCTGCTCATGCGTGAAACGCGCCTTGGCTTTGTCAGTCAGGATATACTGGATAGCTTCATGCTTACCAATGGTCTGGAACTGGTAAATGGACTTTGCCTTTACGCGGTTCAGCTCAGTAGCGGTCAGGGGCTTGCCGTTGTTCAAACGGAAGAAGAACTCACGAACTTCATCTGCCGTCATATCCTCGTAGTAGAAGATTTCGAGCATATAGTCCTTGATGGTGTCCTGTGCCCACTCAGGCAGTTCAGAGAACGTCTTACCTGCGAACTCGTACTCTACGCCATCGTCATCGTATACGATAGGCATCTTTGCGCTGAGTACAAGGTTATCGTTCAGGAAGTCATACAGGCAGTTAGAACGCTGTTTGCCATCCAGACTGTCGTAAGTGCCATCCTCGTTCTTGGTCAGATAGAAGGGCGGGATGGTGTAGCCATACAGGATGGAGTGGATGAGAAGGGTTTTCTTCTCAATATCCCATACCTTGTTGCGCTGTACTGCACACTCAAAGTTAATCTGGTCGTTGTCCATCAGGTTTACGAGAGCCTTTACCGAGTTGTTCATGTTGTAGCGTTTCATTTTGCATTTCTCCTTTTGTTTTTGTTTTCGGCTTGTTTGTTTGTCTTTTCTTTATGTATATATTATACACGAGATTTTTGTAAATGTCAAGAGATTTTTTTGATTTTTTTTATTTTATTTTCGGCAGGGCGTTCGATGGTGCGCTGACAACTTTGTTCCTGCTTGTTTATTTATCTCTCTGTTGTGATTATATTATAACATACCTGTTGTAAATGTCAAGGGGATATCACGAAAAAATCTGAAAAGATTTTTGAATGAACATATGCGTAGCATGAGTTTTGAAAAAATATGAATGTATTTTATTGGAAGTTCACGCTTGTTTGATATTATTTTAATAATAAATATTGGGGCGTTATAGATTTTGTATATTATTAAAATAATATTATTAATAGAGTGTATATTATTAAAATAATATTGTATATGGATAATTATTAAAATAATGTTGGATTAAAATAGCATCAGCAAGCTGATACTATTTTAATAATATTATAAGTAGGGATAAAAATATTCCCCTCTCTTGTGGATGTTGTGAGAGGGGAGAGAAGGGGGAGAATGGGGTTAGGTTAGGAGATAGTGGGTTCTCCGTGATAGTTGTCTGCCTGTGCAAGTGCGTCAGTATTGTGCCCTGTCTTGAGATAATGTAGAGCGTTTACAACGCAGTCATATGCCTTTGCCATGTACTCAAAGTATTCAAGGTTCTTTGTAGACATAAGCTCCCATACGTCATGGTCACTCAGCCATACATACAGACCGCCAGAGGTAACGCCATCAGTACCATTATAGGTAAAGCTCGGTACAATAGCTCCAATATAGTTCCACATATCAGCGTCATACTGAGATACATAGATAGCCTTAATGCGTGGACGCTCAGAGTTGCCGAAAACTTCTTCGGTAATATCATCACCTTCTGCATTGAAGAATGCAAACTGACGCTTAGAATTACCGCCAATAGCTGATACTGTATTTTCGTTTTCAGTCTTTGCAGTGTCAGGCATACTTTCAGTATAACCATAATGCTTTAGAACACTGGTCATGAGCGTCTCAATACCGTTCTCGTTTGGCAGAGTGTATTCAGCACCATTTGACATTACAATTTTCATTTGAGATTATCTCCTTTAGTATCTGTGTATTAATTGATAAATATGATTTCTATTATAACTTATTTTCTCGTATTGCTTTGGCATAAAGATATGCTTGCGCCTTATGTCGAATTTTATCCATTAATAGGTCATCAACGTCAATGCGGTCAATAGACAACTTCTTCTCCAACATACGGATATTCGCTCTAATGATATTGTCATCGCTCATACCAGTAAAATATGGATTATTACTATTCAGTACTTCAAAACACTGACGGTACATCATTTCACCAGAGTTGCGAATAATTTCTTCCTTCATGTAATGCGTACAACGCATGTTAGTTCACTCCTTTGCTTTATGATACTATTATATCATGTCAGAGCGTAGTTGTCAACGGTATTCTTCTGTCAGAACATAGTTTCTAAACCATTTAGCATCGGTAATATTGCTTGAAATTTGATTGACACTCCAATGTAACACTTGTGTTACTACAGGACAACCAACCTTAATTTCTTGAACAAACTCCCACCAATAGTCCATACTTTTATTGTGATACACATCATACATTGCGCGTGCAATATTATGCTTCATGTCTTTTGTTAGTTTAGTATTTTTCATATTCGTATTCCTATTCCTGCTTGTTTTTTCGGCTTGATTATTTGACCACATAAGGCTCGAAACATTTCCTAATGTCTTGAACGGAGAAAGGAACTCTAATGCGTTCTTCGGATAATACAGTCCATGTATAATCACTCTTGCGAACGATTTTATAAACCTGTCCTGCAACAAAAGTTGCGTTGTTACAGGACAGATTCACTTTACAACTGAGATAGATATAGTTTACCATGATTAACCAATCGCCAGAATGTCGTTTACTTTGAGCACAATCGGCTTTTCGTCCATCACAGGGTCATTACTCAGTTCGGAAGAAAGAACCATAGGCGCGATAATAGCCTTGTCAACCTTGCGTCCGTTGAGATACCACTCAGTTTCCATATGCGAACCCTTACCAAGATAAGCACGCAGATAGGTGGTTTCTACGCTGTTCTTCGGAGTATGCTTGATAAAGTACGGATATTCAGACCACTTACCCCATGCCAGACCAGAGGAAACAGAGGGCATCGAACCATTGAGACGAGCGTTCTTTACAGTGGAAAGATTCTCATAGTTCACACCAAGACGAACCGTAGCACGAACGCGCTTCTTTACACAGTCCATACAACCCTTCTTTACCTTTGCGTCACGTTCCCAAAGGATAGAGGTATAAGCACCCTTCTGAATGCCATAAACACGATTGCGTAATGTCGAAAGTTTCATTTTGCTTCAACTCCTGTTCTTTATTGTGGTTATATTATAGCATGGATATTCTATTAATGCAATAGTCAAAATGTCCAAAGATGGTCATATAATTTGTTGTATATTGTCTGACTGAACCTAATGGCGTGTACATACATACTATTGTCTGTATCTTCTGACAAATTATAATCTGCATGCATCTTGTCCAATAAAGTATTGAGATAACATCTAAATTGATACATCTCATACGGATATAATAAGTCATAAGTTGATACAGAAAATTTCTCAAAATTGTGCTTTATACATTTTGGCAGTTTCTGCTGTTTAAGCGGATGATAAATAATTTCCCTCATCTTCTCAACATCCATATTATTCCATCCCTTCTGGATAATATTTATCCATATATGTTTTTATATTATCGTCAGTGCAAAAAGTATCTGCATTTTTTCTAAACCAGTTTCTCGCAAACATTTCTGATAGTTTCGGAAAATAATCATCCAAGCGTTTATCAGCCGCAGTATACGATTGAATAATGTTCTTCTCAGGAATGTTGTCATACATCATCATAAATTTTGCCATATATGGTGTAGCTTCACACCACGCACCTAAGTATCTATCTTTGATAAGAACACAAAGATATTTAGAAAGTTCTTCTTTAAGAAATTTTGGAACGCATTGTGTTTTCATAAGTTATACCACCTTTCGACTACAAGCATAACATAGAATATCTTATTTGTCAAGAGGTGGCTTGAATTTTTCTTCTTATTTTTATTGATACTATTAAAATAATATGATTTTGTAATTATTATGATATTATTAAAATAATATTCTATTAATAAAGAAAGGAGTGGAAATTTCTTCCACTCCTTGATATTCTTTACTCGTGGTCGCAATCATTGCAACAGCAATCACAGGGGCAACACTCCTTGCCACTGCTGTTCTTATTCAGCACAGACATAGCAATAGCCATATCATAATAGAACTTATTGATACGCTTCTCAAGACCACGATGATAGTTTGCAAGGCACTTTTCCTTTGCCAGACGCTTACCTTCTTCTTCATCCCAAGTGTCACCATGACGCAGGGTAACAGTTCCAGAATACTTATTTGCCATAAGCAGCTTGTTAGAGTAATAATCCACAGGAACACCAGTGCCCATGAGTTCCTTTGCAATCATCTTCACAGCATCCATCTGAGTACCCTCAAGAAATGCCGTTACAGTCTGCTTATCCTTGTTGATAACGTATTTCATCATGATAATTTATCTCCTTTTGTTTTATTGTGGTTATATTATAACATACGAGATGTTATATGTCAAGAGAAATTATGTTCATCTGCGAATTTTTTCACTGCTTCTTTATAGCTCTCATGTTCAGCAATAGCTTCTTCAAGCAGTGCGTTATATTTCTGCTTATAAGACGCAAAATCATGTGCATCACGTTTGCGCAGATACATACAGATTTTATTATTAATAGGACGTTCCATTTCCTTTAGCATTGCCTTGAGCGTTTCCTGTTCGCTCATATCAAAGCTATACGCACACAGCTTTCCGGCAGGGAATGTAAAAGTAATGGACGGTTCACCGTCATATTTAAGCTGTCTATTAGATGAATAATAGAAAGTACCAGTTTTGGTTTGACGGATTTCCTTTTCCTGAATAACATAATCAAAGTCAGTGATTAGTGTATCTTTGTGGAAAAACTTCTTCATTGTAATGAACTTTACTTTCTTAGTCATAGACGTACCTCACATCAATCAAATTTACAATGCTGTATTTTCATTGTGCTCAAATTATAGCACAGAAAGTTTTACATGTCAATACCAACTTTTATTTTCTGCAAAAATTTTTGTTTTTTCAAAAATGGTATTGACAATGAATTATCATTAGTGTATACTGTGAAGCGTAAACAAAACAACACAAAGGAGAATAATCACATGAGTTTCAATCTATTCACTTACGGTACACTTCTAAAAGGCAATCCGAACGACTTCTATCTTTCTACATCTAAATATGTAGGCGATGGAAAGCTGAATGGTATCAAGCTGTTTGACTATATTAATAGTCAGACACTGCAATCTCTTTACCCTGTTGCACTTGAAACTGAGAACGGCTCGGAACTGCTCGGTGAAGTGTATGAAGTTCCTGACGCAATGTTGCCTTACCTTGAAAAGCTCGAAGGTACTCCTACCTTATATACACGCGAGACACGCGAAGTAACACTTGCGGACGGTTCAACGGTACAGTGTTTCGTTTATATCGGTAATCCATCTACATGGAAGAATGTGGATATGCTTATTGATTACCCGATGGAACATAAGTATGTACAGTATCAGTACGAGCTTGCAAAATAAATTTTAAGAATTTTCAAAAAAAGTATTGACATACGAGATTTTCTATGTTATACTGTAAGCACAATAAAACAAAACAACAAAACAACCTGTAAAGGAGAACTTATTATGAACGAAAACGAAAAGGTAGTTTGCTCTGTATGTGGCAAGGAACTCAAGATGGAAGATGCTGATTATGACCCTGATGGTGGTTATATCTGCGAAGAATGCCATGCCACAAACGTTTCTGTATGTGATGATTGCCAGTGTGAGTACTGGAATCATGAAATGACAGATATTGCAGACCGTGATGATTATCACGTTTGTGTTGACTGTCTGCCCTCTTACTACCAGTGCCCTGATTGTGGTAGATATTTTACCAGTCTGTATGATGGTGACGGTGGCGAATACTGCCGTGAATGTGTAGAGAACCATCCTCTGCCGTTGGTTGACCGCGATAACCCGATTGTTGGTTATCATAACCATCATTATCGTGACCCGATTTTCTTCAAGACTGACGCAGATGTAGAGATGCCTTATCTCGGCGTTGAGCTTGAGGTTGATGCTCGTGATGGCTATCCTGATAATGATGATATTGCATGTGGCATTCTTGACGTAATGCCTGAGAATTTCATCTACTTTGAATCTGACGGTTCTCTGGATAACGGCTTTGAGAATATCACTCAGCCTGCAACTCTTGCATATCATGAGAGTATTGAGAGCAACTACAAGAAGATGTTTACCCGCATTCGCCGTGGTGGTTTGCGCTCTCACCAGACTAAGACTTGTGGTCTGCATGTTCACTTTAACCGTAACTTCTTTACCCCTGACGAGGAAGAAGCATGTGTAGCTCGTCTGCTTTACATGGTAGAGAACTTCTGGGATGACATTGCTGTATTCTCTCGCCGTTCTCGTGAAACGATTGAGCGTTGGGCGAATAAGTACAATGATGACCCTGCAACGGTTGCCAAGAACTGGAAGGATGGCTCTTTCTGCTATGAGCGTTATCATGCAGTAAACCTCACGAATCGTAACACGATTGAGTTCCGTATGTTCCGTGGTACTTTGAAGTACAACACCTTTATTGCTACGTTGCAGTTCTGCCAGAACCTCATTATGACTGCAAAGACAAAGAGTGTTGCAGATATCCAGTCTATGCAGTTTACGGACTTGATTAACACTCCTGAACTTGAACAGTATTGGGAAGAAGCACAGGAGCGCAAAAAGCCCAAGACTGTAAACACCGAAGTTGTCAGCGGTGATGATGTAGCAGATTCTGACATTGATTAAAAGTATAAGGGCGGTGATACTGCCCTTTTCTTTTTCTATTAATAATAGAAACTATTTTAATAATATTATTTATGACAAGATAATTCTTATTTCTTATTTGATATTCTTAAAATAATATCAAATAGAATTACGTCAGCGAAGCTGACAGTATTATTTTAATAATTTTCGCAACTATGTTGCGGAAATTTCTGACAGCGGTCAGATAATTATATTGCCAGAATTTGCTATCAAAAAGAGACTAATAATTATTTGAACTTTTGTGCATTTTGCATATTGCCTATTAATAGAGGATTGTGTTATACTATGTGTACACTAAGAAAGGAGTGTATAACAAATGACGAAAGAAAAGACAATCAATCTTTCCGACCTTCAAGTACGTTTTGAAGATTTTATGCTCAAGTTGGGAGCAGAACCGCGACTACAATATTATGGTAGCAATCTGAATGACCTGTATATCATGGTTCAGATTGAACACGATGGTGTAAATGATATTGCACTTCTCGACTTCTTTACTGATGTCGTGGACATGCGCATTTATGATGAATACAAGTTCCTTGTTGCTGACCACTTTAAGATTGACATGGACTTGTTTATGAATGCTATTGCAAATATGAACACATATAGCATTCAGATTAATAAACTTCTTACCGAATGGAGTGTAAGCACAGATGACTAATGCAGATATGTCGAAACTGGAAACTTTAATGCGCACGCTGTTTCCATATTCAAATCTGTTCGTGAACGTTGTTTGGGATAGTGAAAGTGGTCACTGTGTACATTATCTGGATAGGAATAATAGGATTGAATGCACTGTATGCGATAATGGCGATACAGATATTACTGTAACTGATACACATAATCAGCACGTGAAGTATTCAGAAGTTATTTCTGGTGATTGGCGTGCGGTTATGGACAAGATTATCAGTGTTGCAGAACAGGTTGGCGTTCAGAGTGTATTTTACCAGTAAGCATAAGCGGAAATCCACGATTGAAACCGTTTTATGATAACTCATAATACAATTTTATAGTATTTATAAAACCATTTATAACTATACTTTGAGGAGTAAATTTCTAAATGAGTAAAACGTAGGAGATATATATGCAGAAAGGTATTAAATTCAGAGCCTATCCTAATAAGGCACAGAAAAATTTAATAAATCAAACTTTCGGTTGTTGTAGACTTGTCTATAATAAAGGTTTGGCTATGCGTAGTGATTCCTATAAAAATGGCATAAAAGTTGGATATTATCAAACTTGTGATATGCTAACTGCACTTAAACAACAAGATGAGTTTTCATTTCTTAAAAAGACTGATTCTATTGCTCTACAACAGTCATTAAGAGATTTAGACAAAGGTTATAAGAATTTCTTTGCGAAAAGAGCTAAATACCCGAAGTTCAAGAGTAAACATGATAACCGTCAATCTTATAGAACCATCAACCAACATAACAATATCCGCATTGTAGGAAAATATATTAAACTCCCAAAACTTGGATATATGAAAATCAAGCAGTCTATGGAAATTGGTCATATCAATAATGTTACTATTAAACGAACGTCTACAGACAAGTATTTCGTAATTCTCAATGTTGATTTTGACCCTCAACCTATAGCAAATGCAGGTGGCTCTATTGGTATTGATGTAGGTATCAAAGAGTTTTACACTGACAGTAATAACCGTAAAGTACCCAATCCTAAATTTTTAGAGAAGTCTATGGAAAAGCTCATTAGAGCACATCGCAGTCTTTCTCGTAAACAATTAGGCTCTAATAATCGTAATAAACAACGCATTAAGTTAGCTCGTATTTATGAAAAGATTACTAATCAAAGAAATGACTTTTTACAAAAGCAGTCAACTATACTGATACGTGAAAACCAAACTATCTGCATAGAGGACTTAAATATAACAGATATGATACACAATCATAAGCTTGCGCGGTCAATCGCCAGTGTTTCGTGGTCTCATTTCTTTGTTATGCTCAAGTATAAGGGTGAATGGTACGGTAATAAGATTATAAGTGTTCCTACTATATATCCGAGTAGTCAGACTTGTAGTTGTTGTGGTTACAAAAATCCTCTGGTTAAAAATCTAAATGTTCGTATTTGGGAATGTCCTGAGTGTCATACTAAACATGACAGAGATATTAACGCAAGCGTTAATATTTTAAGAAAAGGACTTGAAATAATTTATGCATAACAATGTTATAATAAACTGTAGGGTAGGGCATACCCGAACAGTATAATCAACGCTTGTGGAGACTATGTAAGACTAAAACCATTGTGGCAACGCTACGGTCTATGAAGCAGGAATCTTACCGATTTAGTAGTAAGAGTGTCAACAGTAAGGAGTGATTTTATGATTTGTAAGGAGATGAGTTTATGACTTGTGCAGTAGATAGTAAGCAGATTGCAGACCTCATTCGTAATGTGGTAGGCAATGATAAGTGGCGCGTTGTACGCATTACAAATAATATTGCCTATGGTTCAAAGGCAGTTTGCCTGATTAAGTATGTAGAAAGTCTGGAATCTACTTACTGGGCGAGAGTGGAAGTAACTGACAAATGCAATGGTAGAGTATTTTACTACCATGTAAACGAACTGAATTTTGTAGATTTTGAATTTGGCAATACATTTGATGACATTGAAGGAATCTCTGACGAACTAAACCTTCTCTGTTGTTAAAATTTCTCTTGACAAATATCTAAAGATACAGTATAATATAATCAAACAAAAAAAAACGACAATATAAAGGAGAATTAAGTATGTGTATTGCAATCGTATCACCCGCAGGAGTAAAGTGCCCCACTCTGGACACTCTCAAGACTTGTTTTCTGAATAACGATGATGGTGCAGGATGGGCATATCCTCTACCGAATGGTAGAGGTGTAAAGATTATGAAAGGCTTCATGACTTGGAAGGATTTTTCAAACGCATGGACAGAGTTCGGTAAGCATTATGATACCGAAGCTCTCCCTCTGCTCATTCATTTTAGAATTAGCACAGGCGCGGGTGTTGTACCTTCTATGACGCATCCATTCCCTATCAACTATGATGATGGTGCTTTGCAGAAGATTACCTATGTATCTGATTATGCAGTCATTCACAATGGCATTATCAGTTGTGTAGGCTACAATGAACGTCCGAAGCATCTGTCTGACACCGCCGTATTCTGTAAAGAATATCTTCCTCTGATGGTTAAAATGTCTCCTGATTGGCTTCACCATGATGAGACTATGCAACTTATTCATAAGATGATTGACAGTAAGATGGCAATCATGGATAAGACTGGTTTTATTAATATGACCGAAGGTTTTGAAGAATGGGAAGGTAACTTCTATTCTAATACCACCTATAAGGAAAACCGTTATCGTTCTTCTAAGTATCGCGCTCCGCAGAACTGGTATCATAGCTATGATGATGACGATGATTATTATGGCAATGGCTATGATAGTTGTTATAGCAGTGGAATCCACCACTATACTTTCAATCGCAAGTCTGAAACCTCTGTAAACAGTAGCAATACTGATAATGACATTTACGACTTTACACATTTTGACAGTGATTACAATGACACTGAGCGCGGTCTGATGGCTGTAAAGTCTGGATGGACTATTTCTTGTGATGGTATGGATTACCACATGGATAGTCAGGAAGAAGCAGACAATTATTTTATTGACCGCAAGCGTAACGTATGGGAGCGCACTGCTGAGCGTGTGCGTGACGAAGCAACAGGCGAAATGATGGATAAGACCCTTGGCTATACGCTTGTTGGTGAAGAAGGGCATATTTACGACAGCAACGGTCAGGAACAGGCATGGAACTGCTCTGTGCGTGTAGATACCACTATGTTTGAGGATTGAT
>OLYB01002191.1_pt1 | contig 13869 bp, 8 predicted proteins | sample 1674481 | NCBI WGS metagenome assembly OLYB01 (sample SAMEA103958167, study PRJEB25191) | human gut metagenome
AGCTTTAATAACCTAGGTTATTATTATGAAATGCAGATATTAGACTGCAATCTGTATGTGCAGGGAAAGGACGCCTGGATTTATACTACCGGTAAGTGTGGAACCCAGGGAAATACCTTGTGGACGACCTGGCAGCCGGTACCTGGATACTATTGGACACTGTTTAATTTATATGATGCATCAGGTAATCTGGTTGACCAACAGTGTTATGGGTTTGCAAATGTACAGTAGAAGAGTGCTATAAATTTATAATTATGAAACATATGAAGGAAGAAATCTATATGATACAGATGAAATGAAAAGGTGCGGCGTAGAGTATTATTCAATTGGAAGATAATGGCACAGGCGGTAACTTTTGTTGCTGCCTGTTTTTGCATCTGCTCTTGTTAGATGGAAAATTTTGCGTTAAAATGAAAAGGATTGGAAATACAAGCATAAATCAATGGAGGAAGTGTAATGAGCAGAGGAACAGAAGAATTAAAAGGAAAAATAATTCTTGTTACTGGTGGAGCTGGTTTTATCGGTTATCATCTGAGTAAACAATTATTAGAATATGATTGTATAGTTATTGGATATGATAATCTGAATGATTATTATGAAGTCCAGTTAAAGTATGACAGATTAAAGGATTTGGAAGGAAGAGAAGGATATACATTTATTAAGGGTGATCTTGCAGATAAAGAAGCATTGGGAAAATTATTTCAGGAGTATTCTTTTGATATCGTAGTAAATCTCGGAGCACAGGCTGGTGTAAGATATAGCATTGATAATCCGGATGCATATATGTCATCTAATATGGTTGGCTTTTATAATATATTGGAGTGTTGCAGACATTATCCAGTAGAACATTTAGTATATGCATCTTCCAGCTCGGTTTATGGAGCAAATAAAAAAGTACCGTTTTCGGTGGAAGATAAAGTGGATTATCCGGTAAGTCTTTATGCGGCAACCAAGAAGTCCAATGAATTGATGGCACATTGTTATAGCAAGTTATATGGAATACCGGCAACCGGACTTCGTTTCTTTACGGTATATGGACCATTTGGAAGACCGGATATGGCATATTTTAAATTTGCAAAGAAGATTATGAATGGAGAAACCATTCAGATTTATAACAATGGCGATATGATGCGTGATTTTACATATATTGATGATATTGTAAAAGGAATTGCCAATATTCTTCCAAATCCACCAGAAGAAATAGAGACAGGGGCAAAGTACAAAGTATATAACATTGGAAATAATAAACCAGAAAAGTTAATGGATTATATTCAGACACTGGAAAAGCATTTGGGCAGAGAGGCGAAGAAAGAATTTTTACCGATGCAGCCGGGAGATGTTTATCAGACATATGCAGATGTAAGTGATTTGATGCATAATTTTAATTTTAAACCGAGTACATCAATTGATGAAGGTTTAAGTAAATTTGTAACATGGTTTAAGGAATATTATAGATACGAGTAAGGAAGAGGTGTACAAAATGAAGAGAATTTTAAAAAGAGCAACAGCATGTTTACTGGCAGTCCTGATGCTGGCAGGGGAAGCACCGATGCAGAAAGTCCTGGCAGCAGAAGTAGAAAGCCAGACAGAACAGCAGGAAAATGTAACGAAAGAAACAGAACAACAGACTGCGGTACAACAGGCTGAGACGGAGCAGGAACAGCAGGATAAAACCGATGTTCAGTTAGATACTGAGCAGCCGGAAGAAGCAAATGATGTTCAGGTGGGCACTGGACAGCCAGAAGAAACAACTGGTATTCAGGTAGAAATACCACTGCTTAATTATGTATATGTAGATAAAAACAGGGTAGAAATAGGCGACACGCAGAATATTGCACTGAGTGTGGGTGACGATACAACAGTAATAGAGTCTGCTAAGCTGTATGTTCAGAATAAGGATGGTGAACAGTATACTTTAGAAGCATCTGAAATAGAAGGAAATGCAATACTGTTTGCAGAAAATTATCAGGATGAAAACCAGACAGGTGTGTATACACTTTATAGCTATGAAATTACAGTAGATGGTATCGTTTATACACAGGTGCTTTCAGAAACAGGAGTGGATGTATCTTATGGAGTAAACTGTGATGTGGAATCCAAGCCGGATGCACAGCTGGTAGATGAAAGTGCAGCAGAAACTGACATGGATGTAGTATCTTTTGACGAGGATGGAAATCAGACTTCAGAAGACTCCATTGCGTCAGCAATTGAGAATCAGCAGCAAAAGCAGTCTGAGGATGGAATTACCCGTTCTACTTATGGCAGCAACGGAAATATCGTTGTAGTACTGGATCCAGGACATGGTGGTTCGGATCCGGGAGCATCAGGGAATGGACTAAAGGAAAAAGATCTTACACTTAAAATTGCTCAATATGCGAAACAGGAATTGGAAAAATATGCAGGAGTAACAGTATATTTGACACGTTCGTCAGATAGTTACGTGGGATTAAAAGATAGAGCAACTTATGCTAAGAGTGTAAATGCAGATATATTTGTCAGTTTACATATTAATTCGAATACAAGTGCGAGTCCGAATGGGGCTGAAATATATTATCCTAATAGAAATTATAACGCATCTATTGGTGAAACGGGGAAACAACTTGCTTCTCAGATTATATAACAGCATTAGGAATAAAAAATAGAGGAATAAAAGAGGAAGAACAATGTAAAGATCCAGATGAAGAATATATGTATCCAGATGGTTCACATGGAGATTATCATTCTGTTATTCGTAATTGTAAAAAAGAAGGAATTCCTGCAATACTTGTTGAACATGCTTTTATTTCAAATACATCAGATGCAAGCAATTATTTATCATCAGATGAAAAACTGAAAAAATTAGGTGTAGCAGATGCACAAGGCATTGCAGAATATTACAATTTAAAACAGGGCTTTCAGATTAACGAAATCAATTTTCAAGATAAAAACAACTCTGTAGAAATATCAGCACAGTGTTCAGATACAAAGGGAGTACAGTATCGGTATTTATACTATGATTTTGCAACACAGTGCTGGGGTGTTATCTCCGAGTGGACAACAGAATCTAAAGTGGAATGGCAGCCGAAGGCAGGAAACTACTGGGTACAGGTGGCAGCAGTTGATAGTAATGGTAATGGTACAACAAAAACAGTTTCTTATGCTGCAAATAAAAATTATACAGGATACTATCTGGATTTAAATGGAATGTGTTATATCATGCGGGATAAGGGCATTGATGTAGGTGTAGCCTATGACAGCAATGCGTCCAATGTGAAATTTAAATGGCAGGCATATAATTTGGATAAGCAGGAATGGAGTCTGGTAGCAGATTGGACCGGAAGTAACTGGGTAACATGGAAACCGGAACAGGGAAATTTCTGGTTGTATGTGGAAGCAATGACTCCGGACGGAGAGACAAAGAATACGATTATGTGTTTTGCTTCGCAAAAGGATTATGCACATCATACATTAAATCTAAACGGAATGTGTTACAATATTTATGAGGACAGAATTGATGTTGGAATTGCATATGACAGTGATGATTCAAATGTATCCTTTAAATGGGAAGCATATAATCTCGATACAAAGCAGTGGAATCTGGTAGCAGACTGGACCGGAAGTAACTGGGTATCGTGGTATCCGGATAAGGGTAATTATTGGATGCATGTTACTGCAAAGACATCAGATGGAGTGACAAAAGACTATACGATTTGCTTTAATGCAGCAAGAAATTATAATCATAAATACATATCCATTAATGGAATTTGCAGCGTGAATGATAAAGCAGCAATTAATCTTGGAGTATCTTATAATACAAATGACACATCTCCGGCTTTTCGTTGGCAGATATATGATTTGAGTACAAGCACATGGTCTACACTGACAGACTGGACTGGAAGTAACTGGGTATCCTGGTATCCTGGCTCTGGCAATTACTGGGTATATCTAGAAGCTAAAACAAGTGATGGAACGGTAGAAAACTATTGTATTGCATATCAGGTGACGGCAAGATATGAGATTATGGGAAATACCAATACCAGCCTTGCACAGATGGTTGCATATTATAATGCAAATAATGTGTATCCTGAATTTTATGCATCATCCGATGCACCGAGCATAGAGGCATTCTGCCAGATATATCTGGAGGAGTGTCAGGCAGAGGGATTGAAGGCAGAAGTGGCATTTTGCCAGGCAATGCTGGAAACAGGATTTTTAAGATATGGTGGAGATGTACAGATTAATCAGTATAATTTTGCAGGACTTGGAGCAACCGGAAATGGAGCACCTGGAAATTCATTTGGTAGTGTAAGAGAAGGAGTAAGGGCGCAGGTTCAGCATTTAAAAGCTTATGCATCTACTGCCGGGCTGAATAATCCGTGTGTAGATTCACGCTTCCAGTATGTGAAAAGAGGAACAGCACCTTATGTGGAGTGGCTTGGCATACAGGAAAATCCATACGGAAAGGGCTGGGCGACAGCTAAGAACTATGGCTATAATATTGTGAATCTGTATATAGCAAAACTGTTTAGATATTAGAAGCAAAAAGGAGGAGAGAAATGAAGCGGACGGTACAAAAGATAATTACTTTTTTTGTTGTGGTACTTGGAATATGTTGTATCAATAAAATAGATGCAAAGGCTTTCACAACAGGAGATATTACATATATAAATGGGCAGCGTTATTTATATTCAAATGGACAGAAAGTAATCAATGATTTTGTATTTGATGGAGTCTATACTTACTATGCTCAGGCAGATGGAACACCGATGACAAATCGACTGACCTATCATCCAGATGGGGTGCATATTATTTACTTTGATAAAAATGGACATGAGGTTTTTAATGCATTTCAATATTGTTCAAGTGTAGGATATAATTGCTATTTTGATTCTCAGGGTTATTTGTATAAAGATCAGATTACTTACATAGATGGAAATCCGTATTATTTAAATGCCAATGGGGCATTGGAACAAAATGGGTGGTTCCGCTTTGCCAATGGAATGGATTATGGATATGCTGAGTCTGATGGAGAATTAAGAAATAATAAGTTTGCAAAGGACAATCAGGGACGTGTTGTATTTTATCATTGGAATGGAATGGTAGCGAGAGGTCTGATATCAGACGGATTGTGGTATTATAGCATGGATACTGGTGATGGTCATTATCTGGGACGATTTAAAGCGGCTGGAGTTGCAGCATCAGATACATATCAGTTTCAGGTCCTTGACCTGGTAAATGAAGAACGGCTGAGTAGAAACATTCCGCCATTAAAGGTAAGTGAGCAGGCACAGCAGGCAGCACAGATCCGTGCAGGGGAAATCTATACTTTATTTAGCCATACCCGTCCAAATGGAACATCCTGTCTTACGGTGCTGGATGAATATGTTACAGATGGGTATATGTCTGCCGGTGAAAATATTGCAGCAGGACAGAGTTCACCACAGGAGGTAGTTGAGGACTGGATGAATTCGCCTGGACATAGGGCAAATATCTTGGATGAAAGTTATACCGCCCTTGGGGTTGGATACTATTATAATTCTTCGGGACTATATTGTTCTTATTGGGTACAGTTATTCATTGGGGATGAATACTGATAAATATTATTTGAAATAATAGGGTTGAAAACCAGCATTAGAACTGCTATAGTTTATTTGTAACTAAAAACTACATAAAAAGAAATGGAGAAAGAAGTTTATGAAAAAACAACTGATGAAAGTTGTTGTATGTTTGGGAGTTATTCTTGCCGCATTTTCTGTGAACAAGACATCTGCAAAAGCATACACAACAGGAACACTTAGTAATGATGGACACCTGTATAGCAATGGTCATATGGTAATCAATGATTTTGTGTTTGATGGAACCTATACCTATTATGCACAGGCAGATGGAACACCGATGAAAGATCGTTTGACCTATCATCCGGATGGAGTACACATTATTTATTTTGATTCAAAGGGACATGAAGTATTCAGCAATTTCCAGTACTGCCCGAGCGTAGGCTATACCTGTTATTTTGATTCACAGGGGTATATCTACAAGGATCAGATCACCTTTGTAGACAATGAACCATATTATCTGAATGCAGATGGCAAAATGGAGGATAGTGGCTGGTTCCGGTTTGCGAATGGTGTGGATTACGGATATGCTTTTGATGATGGCTCTTTAAACTGCTCTGGATTTGATTATGATCCGTGGGGAAGAGTTGTATTCTATCATTGGAATGGAATGGTAGCCCGTGGTTTAATTGCAGATGGAAATAATTATTATAGTATGTCTACAGATGATGGACATTATCTGGGAAGCTTTTCTACTGGTAACACTAATCCGTTATATGGTCCATCATACTATATTGTTGGAGTAAATATGCCGGCAGGTGAATATTTCATTGCAAATCAGGGAAATGGTTCGGCTTTCACAATTTATGATAGTAATAATGATGTAGTAAGATCTGATTGGAGTGATCAGAACCTGATTTTTACAGCAGTGCCAGGTGAAACGGTTTGGCTTTTTGAGGGAATAGCAACTCCGAATCTTGCATCCCAGGCGGTAAATCTCTCTGCCTGCAATTTAAATGCAAAAGTTGGTGTACATATTGGCGCAGGTGTATATCGTATTACAGCAGCAACCGATCCTGGTGAGGGACGTTATTATAATCTGTGGAATGATTCATCATTCTTAAATAGTGTTGCAAGCAGCCACCAGTTTACTTATGATGGAGAGACTGTTGAAGTAAGAGTATCCAATGGACAGATGCTTGATGTATGTAATGCATATGTTACTTATGTAGGACCGTAATAATAGCAGAAAAATAAAATAATAAGATATGGGAATAGCCGCTTTCTGATTATATGTAATCGGAAAGCGGTTTTCTATTGAAAAGAGGTAGATAAAGCTGATATAATATAAATGATATATGGCAATCACAAATCAAGATAAGAAATGGAGAGAAAATATGAAAAGATGGAAAAGGGGAATTGCTTTATTAGCAATTGTAGCGATGATGATGCAGGTATTACCGATAAATGTATGGGCGGAACCGGTGGCAGATGAGGTGACAGATAAGACGGGATATCTTCCGGTGGGAATTGAAGAGGTAACACTGACAGAAGAGGATGTTGCCGATGCCCTCACATTGGAAGACCAGGAATACAGAGCAGAGACATACAGTGCAGCAGCTGATTATAGTTCAAGATATTATTATAATCAGCTTTCATACGCAAAAAAAACATTGTATGACAGTATGTATTATGAATGTGAAGAGTATCTGGATACTCAGGATAATGCATATGCATATAACTCTACTTATGCAAGAACTGCTTATATTGAATGTACCGGTATGTCGAAAGAGGATTTATGGGAAGTAGTCTGGATATTTACACTTTCGAATCCACAGTATTTTTTTGTGCGTGGTACAGCAGCTATGACTGGATATCAGGGTTCCAAACAGTATGTTGCATTGCCAATTTATGCTGAGTATCAGGAGGGATATGTCCGTGCAAGTTATACGACAAAGTTTAATGAACGGATAAACAACTGGATAAATGAGATTAGCGCAGAACCTTCGGATTATTTAAAAATAAAGAAAGCACATGATATTACCTGTAGCAGCATTGTATATGATAATAATAATACGAACCAGGAAAAGCACCAGAGTAGTGCTACTGCTGTTCTTACAGGAACTTCTGTTTGTGCCGGATATGCACAGCTGTTTTCGCTTTTATGTAATGCAGTAGGGATACCTGCAATTTGTGTGACCAGTCCGGAACATGAGTGGAATGAAGTAAAACTGGATGACAACTGGTATGTGGTAGATTGTACATGGGATGATTCCGATATCGATAATAGCTGGTACTATACTTATTTCTGTAAATCTGATAGTGCAGTAAATGAAGGGTTTCATGAGGTGGAAAGTTATCTGGAAAACTACAGACCGGCATGCAATTCTGATTACATTGGAAAAATTTCTTCATATAATGGCAATACTTTTTATCGTGAGGCAGATGGAAATATTCGTTGTTATGATCGGAATGGGGCATTAGTTACCAATAAATTTATATTCGATGGAAGCTATACTTATTATATGCAGGCAGATGGAACTCCGATGAAGGATCGCCTGACCTATCATCCGGACGGGGTACATATTATTTATTTTGATACAGATGGTCATGAAGTATTTAGTAATTTTCAGTATTGCCCGAGTGTAGGTTATACCTGTTATTTTGATTCACAGGGATACATTTATAAAGACCAGATTACATTTGTGGGAGATAAGGTATATTATCTGAATGCAAATGGCAAAATGGAAAATAGTGGCTGGTTCCAGTTCGCGAATGGCATGGATTACGGATATGCAAATACAGATGGAACATTAAAGGCAGATGGATTTTCTTATGATCCATGGGGGCGGATTGTATTTTATCACTGGAATGGAATGGTAGCCCGTGGCTTGATTACGGATGGCGTTTATTATTACAGTATGGATATGACGGATGGACATTATCTTGGAAGTTTTCAATAAATAAGAGACAGGAGAAAGAGGCAGATGAAAAGAAAAATTGCTTTGTTTTTAGTAACCGCATTGACTATATCGGCAGTTACAACAGGAGAGGGGCAGACTGTTCTGGCGCAGGATGTGGATGGAGAAACATTTACTGCAGAGAGTTATCAGGATGCGTCTGTTGCAATTTATACGGCAACTGATCTGGCTGCGTACTCTGGAGGAGAGATGCGGGAAAATTATGTACTGATGAATGACATTGACTTAAGTGCATATGCGGGTGGTGTTTCCGGAATTAATGTATTTGGCTCTTTTAATGGAAACGGGCATATCATTTATGGAGTGCAGGGAGAAAATGCATTATTTAGGAATAACTTTGGCAGAATCAGTAACCTTACCGTAGAGGGAAATATGCAGATAAATAGCAGTGAATTCCGGAATGCTGCAGGAATTGCAGAGTATAATAGTGGAGTAATAGAAGACTGCATAAGCCGGGTAAATATGAATTCGTATGGAGTGAATATCCGCATGGCTGGAATTACTGCCTATAATGATGGGGATATTTATCGTTGTAAAAATGAGGGAAACCTTTCTGGTAAAGCAAGCGAACTGGCAGGAATAGCGGCTTTGAACGGTGGTACCAACATTGTTGGCTGTGAGAATAGCGGAGCAATTAGTTTTCAGACCAGTGGCTGCCATGCATACGCCGGTGGAATTGTTGGAAATGAATACCGTGCTTCATCAGGTTCACAGTTTACAATAGAGGATTGTAAAAATACCGGGGATATATATGGGGATGTAGAAAATGGTGCTGCAACCATAGGTGGAGTTATTGGAGAGACTACAAGAAAAGGAGATAACAGTAATTCTACTATAAAAAATTGTACCAATGCTGGAAATCTTTATGGAACGGGAGAAATCGGAGGCGTTATTGGAGCGGTTAATCATGGACACACTTATACCCTGAATGGAGAAGAGATTGTATCAAATGGTGATAATTTTCTGGTAGAAGGCTGTGGAAATAGTGGAACAATTACAGTGAAAAAAGGTGTAGATGGAACATCTTCCTGGGCTGGCGGCGTATTTGGCAAAGTTAATATCGCAAAAAATGGAACCGTATATATCAAGGATTGTGGTAATTCAGGCAGTATTTATAGTGAAAATGGTAAGAGTGACAGAAATGTTGACGTTCTTGGAGGAATTGGAGCTTCACTGGAGAATGTAGGGTGTGCAGATGGAACTGCAAATAGTTACATTTATATAGAAAGCTGTTTTAATAAAGGATTTGTAGATGACAGTGTAAATTACTGCTCGGATCAGATAGGTGGAATATCAGGTGGTAATACGGCAGTAACCAATTGTAACTATACCGGCAATCGTTTTCAGACAGATGCAGATGGAAATGTGCATGCATATTATCCGGATGGAACTCCGATTAGGAATCAATTTATATTTGATGGATATTTTACTTATTATATTCAGGCTGATGGAACAGCAATGAAAGATAATCTGACGTATCATCCGGACGGAACACATATTATCTGCTTTGATAATAAAGGACATGAGGTATTTATGGATTTCTACTATTGCTCAAAAGTAGGATATACCTGTTACTTTGATTCACTGGGTTATATTTATAAGGATCAGATTACATTTGTGGGTAATAAGACATATTATCTGAATGGTGATGGTAAGATGGAGAATAGCGGCTGGTTCCGGTTCGCAAATGGAAGGGACTATGGTTATGCTAATTCAGATGGAACATTAAAGACAAATCAATTCTCTTATGATGCATGGGGAAGAGTTGTATTTTATCATTGGAATGGAATGGTAGCCCGTGGATTAATTACTGATGGAGTCTATTATTATAATATGGATGAAACAGACGGACATTATCTTGGAAGCTTCCAGTAGAAACTGAAAGTTGAAGAAAAAAGAAACCAGATGGCATATTTGACCATCTGGTTTCTTTTTGATACAATACAAATAACTATGTTTTCTAAGGAGGAACACAAAAAGGTATGATGAACTATGATTTCGTGACAGAGAGCATGAGATTGCATCTGACGGAACAGAACAGAATGGTTTTTCGTGGTTTTTTCCCGGAAGATAATCCGGAAAAAAGAACACTTAAAGTATATGTGAATAAAAAAGAAGTCCCGGTAGAATTATCCGTTGAAAAAAGCGTAGACATCAGGAGAAGATACCTACATTATCAGATGAATGTAGGCGAAGAGATTACGGGGCAGTTTATAATTCCGGAAGAAACGATTACAGAGATAAAAGTCTGTAGTTGTAGCAATGGCGAAGAAGCATTGTCTTTTCGGGCAGATGGAAAATTGTATGAAAAAATGTGCCGTTCATTAGAAAGTAACCTTGAAATGGAACGTTTGGAAGAAGATAAAATAGTACTTACCGGATGGAGTGCAGCAGGAAATATTACGAAATGTGAAGTATTGGTAGATAAAAAGAAAGTTCCGGTTGAAGTCCAGTGGAAATATCGTAAAGATGTAGTGGATGTGTTCAAAGAACTTTCGGACGATGCTAATTGTGGTTATGAGATTTTTGTGCCGGAGCAGGGCGGAAAAAAGCTTGTGCTTATATTAAGCGCTGGGGAGAAGAGCAAGCAGTATGAAATATTATTGGAAAAAGTGCGCCAAGGTCAGGAAAAACAGACAAGTTCCGGATATGTTGGAAAAGCAATTGCATATTGGAAACATTACGGTTTTAAGAAAACCGTGCGGAAGGTCATTTATAAGTTAAAAGGCGAAAAGGACTCTATGAATTATGAAGAGTTCTTAAAAAAATATGGAGTAAGTGAAAAGGAACTGGAACGACAGAGACAGGAAAATCTGACGGATGGACCGCTTTTTTCTATTGTTGTTCCATTGTATTGCACAAGAGAGAAGTTCCTGCGTGAAATGATTGGGTCTGTACAGGCACAGACATATGGAAAATGGGAATTGTGCCTGGCGGATGGCAGTGGAAGTAAAAAGAACCTGAAAGAGATTGTAGATGCGTATAGAAAAGATGATGCACGTATAAGATATGCTCTTTTAAAGAGTAATGAAGGAATAGCAGGAAATACCAATGAAGCATTAAAAATGGCAACAGGTGACTTTATTGTATTAACCGATCATGATGATCTGCTTTCTCCGGAGGCACTGTATCAATGTGCTAAGGTGATTCAGAAAGAACCACAAACAGATGTCATTTATTCCGATGAAGATAAAGTTGATATGAGTGGAAAACATTATTTTGAACCACACTTCAAATCGGATTTTAATATTGATTTACTTTGCACAATGAATTATATTTGCCATTTATTTGTGTTTCATAAAAATGTTTTGGCAAAGGCGGGTTATTTTAGACGGGAATATGATGGGGCACAGGATTACGATTTTATTTTGAGATGCACAGAAGAAGCAAAGCACATTGTGCATATTCCGAAGGTCTTATATCATTGGCGGTGTCATCCGCAGTCGACATCAGAGAATCCGGAAAGTAAACTTTATGCCTTTACCAATGGTTGTAAAGCAGTAAAAGCACATTATGACAGAATCGGAATCCCAGCAGAAGTAGAACGCGGGCCGTTCTATGGCATGTATCACACAAAATATCAATGGAAAGAAGAACCATTGCTTTCTATTATTATACCAAATAAGGATCATGTGGAGGATCTGAAAAAGTGCATTGAGTCCGTGGAAAACAGGTCAGTATACCGTAATCTTGAATTTGTTATTGTGGAAAATAACAGTATAGAGGAAGAAACATTTGCTTATTATAAGGAACTTGAAAAAAGAGATAATGTAACGGTATTGTATTACAAAGGGGAATTTAACTATTCCAGAATTAATAATTTTGGTGCCGCTCAGGCGAAGGGAGAATATATTCTGCTATTAAATAATGATACTGAGATGATTGAACCGGAAAGCATTAAGGAAATGTTAGATGTATGTATGCGCCCGGATGTAGGTATTGTCGGAGCGAAGTTATTATATGAGGATAATACGATACAGCATGCAGGGGTTATCATTGGTTTTGGCGGAATAGCAGGACATGCATTTATCGGACAGGATAAAGAAGATAATGGATATTTTTCACGTATTTTATGTGTGCAGGATTTATCTGCAGTGACAGCGGCATGTCTTATGGTTAGAAAAAGTGTATATGATGAGGTAAAAGGACTGGATGAAGAGTACCGGGTGGCATTTAATGACATTGATTTCTGCTTAAAAGTAAGAAAAGCCGGTTATCTGGTGGTTTATAATCCGTATGCACAGTTTTATCATTATGAATCAAAGTCCAGAGGACTGGAAGATTCTGCAGATAAAGTGGCGAGATTTCAACAGGAAATAGCATTATTTGGTTCTCATTGGGAAGACATTTTAGAACATGGGGATCCGTATTATAATCCGAATTTAACACTTGATAAAGCAGATTTTTCCTTGAAAGAATAGATACGTATGGAGGTTTGGGAATGATTAATTTCAACGAACCACCTTATATGGAAAAAAGCATGGACTATATCCGTAAGGCGGTAGAAAATAAGAAAATATGTGGGGATGGAGAATACACAAAGAAGTGTAATGCCTGGTTAGAAGAACATACAGGAACAAAAAAGGCATTGCTGACAACATCCTGTACCCATGCAACAGAGCTTGCAGCGATTCTGTCAGAAATCAAGCCGGGAGACGAAGTAATCATGCCAGCTTATACCTTTGTATCAACAGCAGATGCTTTTGTATTAAGAGGGGCAAAGGCGGTATTTGTAGATATCCGGCCGGATACCATGAATATCGATGAAAAACTGATTGAACATGCAATTACGGATAAGACAAGAGCAATTGTTCCGGTACATTATGCCGGGGTATCCTGCGAAATGGATACTATTCTTGCAACTGCAAAGAAATATAATCTTCTGGTGATTGAAGATGCAGCCCAGGGTGTGATGTCTTCTTATAAGGGAAAAGCACTTGGAACCATGGGAGATTACGGATGTTATAGTTTCCATGAGACAAAGAATTACAGCATGGGAGAAGGCGGAGCACTTTTGATCCGGGATGAGAAAAATGTAGAGAATGCAGAAATTGTCCGGGAGAAAGGAACAAACCGCAGTAAATTCTTCCGGGGACAGATTGATAAGTATACCTGGGTAGAAGCAGGTTCTTCTTATCTGCCAAGTGAATTGAATGCAGCATATCTTTATGCACAGCTTGAAGTGGCGGATAAGATTAATGAAAAACGTCTGTCTATCTGGAACCGCTATTGGGATGGATTGGAAAAATTATCCGATGAGGGTAAAATTGTCCGTCCAACGATACCGGAGGGCTGCGTACATAATGCACATATGTTTTATCTCAAGACCAGAGATTTAGAAGAAAGAACAGCTT
>OLYB01002197.1_pt1 | contig 13847 bp, 10 predicted proteins | sample 1674481 | NCBI WGS metagenome assembly OLYB01 (sample SAMEA103958167, study PRJEB25191) | human gut metagenome
CCAACTTCCATAACGACATCGGAGAACATCTGGATGAAACGTCTGTAAGAATCGTATACGAAACGCTCGAATTTAGGATCCGGGTTTCCTTCGATCATTGCAGCTACTACTTCGTCATTCAAACCAAGGTTAAGGATGGTATCCATCATACCAGGCATGGATGCACGAGCACCGGAACGTACGGAAACGAGAAGTGGATTTTTGAGGTCACCGAACTTTTTACCGTTCACTTCCTCCATCCATTTAACACCTTCCATTGTCTGAGCCATAATCTCATCATTGATTTTACGGCCATCTTCATAATACTGCGTACATGCTTCTGTACTGATAGTGAAACCCTGTGGTACCGGAAGACCGATTTCTGTCATCTCAGCAAGGTTAGCACCTTTACCACCAAGCAGATTACGCATGGTCATGTTACCTTCTTTGAAGGTGTATACCCACTTGTTTGCCATTTGACAATTCCTCCTAATATTTGTTTATTGTATAAATTCGAAAAACGAATAACATGATCCGTTTTTCATAAAGCTGAGCCGTGAACACAGACTTCACGACTATGCTATACTTATTGTAACACAGAATTCGCATTTCGCAAGCATTTTTTACCATAGTTATGCCCCATGAATCACAGAGCCGGACGCAAACCATCCGTTTTGTAATCCACAGGGCAGACTTTTATTTACGCGATATTAAAATTCAAATTTTTTCTCAAAATAAGCATCCAGCTCATCGATTTTAATTCTTTCCTGCTGCATGGTGTCACGGTCACGTACGGTAACGGCTCCATCCTCTTCGGAATCAAAATCATAGGTAACACAGAACGGTGTACCAATCTCATCCTGACGGCGGTAACGCTTTCCGATCGTTCCTCTGTCATCAAACTCACAATTGTATTTCTTTGCCAGCTGGGCATATACTTTTTCCGCACCCTCATTTAACTTCTTGGATAACGGAAGCACACCGATCTTAACCGGAGCAAGTGCCGGATGGAAATGGAAAACGGTTCTTACGTCCGGCTTTTCCTCTGTTCCGATATTTTCCTCATCGTATGCGGCACATAAAAATGCCAGAACCACACGATCAGCACCAAGTGATGGCTCAATAACGTAAGGAATATACTTCTCCCCCTTAGTATCATCAAAATACGTCATATCCTGACCAGACACATTCTGATGCTGTGTCAAATCGTAATCGGTACGGTCGGCAATCCCCCAGAGTTCCCCCCATCCAAACGGGAATAAGAATTCAATATCTGTCGTTCCCTTAGAATAGAAACACAGTTCCTCGGCAGAATGATCACGCAGACGCATCTCGTCTTCCTTGATTCCCAGAGATAACAGCCAGTCACGGCAGAACGCTCTCCAGTACTGGAACCACTCTAAATCGGTACCCGGCTCACAGAAAAATTCCAGCTCCATCTGCTCAAACTCTCTCGTACGGAATGTGAAATTCCCCGGTGTAATCTCATTACGGAAAGACTTACCAATCTGTCCGATTCCAAACGGAATTTTCTTACGGGAAGTTCTCTGCACATTTTTGAAGTTAACGAAAATACCCTGTGCGGTTTCCGGACGAAGATATACGGTATTTTTTGCATCTTCCGTAACTCCCTGGAATGTCTTAAACATCAGATTAAACTGACGGATGTCTGTAAAATTATGCTTACCGCAGGAAGGACATGGAATGTTATGACTTTCGATAAAATCTACCATTTTCTCATTGGACCATCCATCTACGGATCCGTCCAACTCGATGTTATTCTCCTGTGCAAAATCTTCGATCAGCTTATCTGCACGGAAACGCTCATGACATTCTTTACAATCCATCAGCGGATCAGAAAAACCTCCCAGATGTCCGGAAGCAACCCAGGTCTGTGGGTTCATCAGGATGGCGCAGTCCACACCAACATTGTATGGGTTTTCCTGTATGAACTTCTTCCACCATGCACGCTTCACATTGTTTTTCAGTTCTACACCAAGATTTCCGTAATCCCATGTATTTGCAAGACCGCCGTAGATTTCAGATCCCGGATATACAAAACCTCTTGCTTTTGCTACCTGCACAATTTTGTCCATCGTCTTTTCCATTATGTAATCCTCACATTCTATTATGTATTTTCTGATCCGCCCAAAGGCTGGATCTGAGTTACTTATAAATTATATAGGTATATACCTGACTGAATTCGCCTGTGGCATCATCGGTACTGGTATCTTCCTCGTCAAACTGAAACTTCACTTCGGATTCCTGCTCCGTAACATCGATCAGATCGTCATCGGATACCGCTCCTGTCGTTTCCTCAATCTGTGTGCCTGCTGCCTCTGTGGCACTTTCCGTTCCCTCTGTTGTTTTTTCCGCTGCAAGAAGGGACGTTCCTTCTTTGATTGCAATGGTCTGTGCATCCACATAACTGGTATTTGTCGTGGATACATAACAGATGGTTCCTTTTACTTTTACATTTGTATTTCCACGGATTACAACCACTTTGTAGCTGGAGTCATCCAGAAATGCGCTGCTCTCACACGCTTTGATCTTTCCGTTTTTTACGGATGCAAACGATCCGTCAAAAGAATACCCTGCGGCCAGTGCTTCTGCAACACTTCCCGTATACAGTTCCATATCATTAAATTTCTGATAATCTTCGGCTGTACGGTACGCAATGGTAAGCGTTGCCTTTTTTTCTCCTGTGTCGAGTTTTTTCAGCGAAACGCTTCCCTTTCCGTTTTTCTCATTATAGGTATCTATTTCATTTTTGACATATTCTTTCAATCCGTCTTTATCATATGTCTTTTCGTCAAAATTTTCCACATCGATAGACACGATTTTTCCATCTTTCAGTACAAAAACTGTGCTTTCATCCGCTTTGTAAGAAGTGCCGCAACCGGTAAACATTCCTACGCTAAGCAGAAATACCAGCACGATCTGACCGAATTTCTTCATGATTTCACAAATCCTCCTCTATTCACAATCCATGATATTATACACTTTTCATATTCCCATTTCAACCGAAAATCGAAAGGGACTTAAAGTCATGATGCACATAATACGCCATATATTCTTTCATAATCATCTTCAGTTCCCTTAGTACTTCCTCTGAAACGGTAAACGAGTATAATCTGGCGACAGGTGTGGATATGATATACTGCATCGTATATCGCGTGGAATCGGAAATATACATGCCCTGTACTTCCTTCGCACAGGTTCTGCAGAAGATGCCTCCCCTTTTCACCGAAAAGAAACACAGGTCTTCTTTCGCATGACAATGCATACAGGCAAACACCTGCGGTCCTTCTCCATTGATGGTTATGGCTTTTAGTTCAAACACTGCACGCACAAGTTCTTTGGAATACCTGCTGTTTTCCAGTGCACGAAACGACTGGTACAAAAGCTTAAGCATTTCCCGCTCATCATTATTTTCCTGACAATAATATTCCGCGAATTCTGCAAAGTAGAACGCAAGCGATGCTGCATCCAGATCCAAAACCAGTTCGCGAAAATAATTCTGAATATTTGCCTTGGTAACATTATAGGAATTTCTTCCCTCGAACACTTCGAATTCGCCAAAGGCAAAGGGATTTGTCGCTGCCAGCAGCTGGCTCGACGGTCGTCTGGCACCTCTGGCAAACGCTGTGATTTTTCCCCTTTCCTTTGTCAGAATCGTTATTCTTTTGTCATAATCATTGACAGGCATGGCTGTTAAAACCATGCCCATCACTATCACAGACTGACTCATACTTCTGCTGTTCCTTCTGTCCGTGACCTCCGACGCTTTCTGCGACGTCCGTCACTTCATTCCGATAAGTCAGATAATCGGTAACTTTTCCTGTTGTCCAGAATGTTTCCCAGGTTTTCTCCATTGCACCTTACCTCCATTACTATCGTCTGCAATGGCAGTAATTCTATTCCCGAAAAATATTGGAAACCCATCATCTGATCTTTATCTTTTATTCTTCCTCCCGATACCCGAAATTTTTAATCAGAAAATCACTGTCTCTCCAGTCTTTCTTCACCTTCACCCAAAGTTTTAAATTCACTTTGGCATCCAGCATTTTTTCCATCTCGTAACGCGCATTGGTTCCGATCTTTTTAAGCATCGACCCCTGCTTTCCGATAATAATTCCCTTGTGGGAATCCCGTTCACACACAATCGTTGCGTCGATATCATACATCTTTCCGCCTTTGCGCGGTTTCATCTGGTCGATGGCAACAGCAATTCCATGCGGTACTTCATCGCTTAACGCATGAAGTGCTTTTTCTCTTATGATCTCCGCACAGATCGCACGCTCCGGCTGATCGGTAATCGTATCCTCGTCATAAAACTGCGGGCCATACGGAAGATACTTAAAAATAGAATCAATCACGTCATCCACATTCTGTCCGCGAAGGGCGGAAGTCGGAATAATCTCCGCAAAATCATAAATCTTACGGTAGGTATCGATAAACTCCAGCACCTTATCTTTTTCCACGGTATCAACTTTATTGATCACAAGAATCACAGGTGTCTGGACTTTTTTCAGCTGTTCCACAATGTGCTGTTCCCCCGCACCGATAAAATTACTCGGCTCCACCAGCCACAATACGACATCCACCTCGTTCAGTGTCTTTTCTGCAACATTTACCATATATTCACCAAGCTTATTTTTTGCTTTGTGAATTCCCGGCGTGTCAAGAAAAACGATCTGTCCACGCTCCATATCCGTATACACGGTCTGGATCCGGTTTCTGGTTGTCTGCGGCTTATTGGATGTGATTGCAATCTTCTGTCCGATCAGACGGTTCATCAACGTTGATTTTCCTACATTTGGTCTGCCGATAATTGTAACAAACCCTGACTTAAAATTTGCTGCTGTCATTTGTATCTCCTTTATCGTGCTATTCGCACAGTCCCTGAATTGAGGTAAACATACCGCTTTCTTCACGGATTGCATGCTCATTTCCCACTACACACAGACACTGATCGGAAAGGATCGAGGCGATCAGATCCGAAAGACTGCGGATATCTGCCGGTGTCGCTGTCAGTATCTCGTCACGCTCTTTCTGGATTTCCTCATAGGTCAGATGTTCCAGATAAGCAGCCATCGAACGGCTTCCCTTTGCTTCCGGGTTTAACGGTGTATCTAAAGCTCCAAACGTGCCAATGATATATTTTGTCATATCACGCTCATCCGGATCAAAGGATGCTACATATTCCGGAATTTTCTCATAGACGGCATTGGTCTTTGCCAGATTCGGGTCCCGGTAAGATACAAAATAACTGTCTCCGGTCCTAAGGAAAGAACTCATACATCCATATGCACCGCCCTTTACACGGATATTCATCCACAGATATTCATAGCTTAAAATCATTTTTAAAATCTTTAAGGTTCCGTGATATGCGTATCCATGGCTGATAAAGTTACCGGATCTTGCCACATACTGGATCTGGGAGGCGTCCGTAAATCCCTCATTTTTCTTAGAAAGCACCGGATGGATTGCAGCCTGCGCCGGTGTTCCTTCCGGAAGTTTCTTTAGATACTTCTGCATGATCGGAGAAGCTTTTTCATAAGAGCCTTCTTCTCCGGTAAAGCTGATGAGCATTCTCTTTCTGACAAATACTTTTTCTATCAGCTGCTGCAGTTTTTCGGCTACCGCCTGCGGATTCTCTTTCATCTGTTCATCCAGTCTGCGGATCATCTGATTGTATGCAATACCAATTGTCGCATCATTATAAAATGCATAAACAGATTCGTAAGAAAGTGCACGCATTGCAGCTACCGTGTGCCCGCTGCTGCTTAAGTTCACCTGCAGTCTGGATTTCACCTGTGCAATCAGTTCAGCCAGTCGTTTGGTATCGTGCAGATCGGAACTGTTTAAAATTTCCTCTGCCAGTTTCATAGCATGCTCCAGATTGCTCTCAAGCACTTTCATGCGGATCTCAAATTTAACAGCCATCGCATCGTGATTTTTCAGATCCGGATACATGCTGACCCCACTGGTAATTCCGCCGGTATAAATATTGATGGCATTTGCAAGATCGGCATAACTGTAGGATCTGGTATTGACATATCCGAGTACCGCGCGCAGAAGTCCAAGGTACGGAACCTCCTCCTCTGCAATGTCATTGCACTCAAACATCAGAGTAATATAATCGATGCCATTTGCCGGTGCCTCATGCCGGACAACCGGAATTTCTCCCATGTTCTCCTCCTTATTGGAAAACGGCATGGCTTCTTTTTTCATATCCTCTCTGCCAAGCATCGGAATTTTCAACAGATCTTCTTCCTTTGACGGCTCTTCCTGATACTCCCGCAGATGTCTGGTCTGGGCAATCAATGCCTGCACCTCTGCGTCGCTTAATCCGGCCTTATATGCTGCAAGTTTTTCTGCCAGTGCCTGTTCTTTGGCACGGTTAAGCCCCTTCTCCGGCGCAACTACGACCACAGCACCATGCGCATTGTCAAGCAGATACTTCTGAATCAGATCTTCAAAATATCCGGTTTTAATCTGCTCCCGCAAAAACTGTAACGTATCCAGACATTCCAGATGAATAAACGGCTTGGTATCATCAAACAGCCAGCTTTCCATACACTGCAGTCCATACAAAAGTCCCTTCGGAAACTGTCCGTAATCTGCTTCCCGGAACCGGAATTCCGCACTGTTAATTCCCGCCAGAAGGGAATCCTGATTCAGACCTTCCTTTACCAGCTTCTGTAAGGTTTCCTCGATAATCTGCACAAAACGGGTCTGATCAGACTCATCGGCATTCTTAGCGACAATGGAGAACATCGGCTGAAGCATGCCATCCTCAAAAGATCCGTAGACATCTTCCCCGATTCCCGCATCAATCAGTGCCTGGCGTACCGGTGCTCCCGGCGCACTGACAAGGACATAATCCAGTATAGAAAATGCCTGATACAATTCACGGTCAAGAACGGTTCCCACCACTTTATTGTAAGAAAGATACGTGTGCTTCTCCTCCGGTTCATCCTCTGTGATCGGATACGTTCTGCGCTCGGATACTACCGCGTCAAATGGCTTTTGCAACTGGATTTGTGAATGTACTTCCACTTCATTTGCATCATAATGGCTTAAATATTCCTCATCCAGCCAGGTGAGCCGCTCTTCTATATCCATATCTCCATACAGATAAATATAGGAGTTGCATGGGTGATAATATTTGTGATAAAACGCAAGATAATTTTCATACGTCAGTTCCGGTATTTTTTCCGGGTTTCCTCCGGAATTTTTGCTGTAAGTGTTGTCCGGAAACAGTGCTTCCATAATTGCCGTCTCAAGTACTTCATCCGGGGAGGAATATGCCCCCTTCATTTCATTGTATACGACGCCGTTGATGGTCAGCGGTGCATCTTCTGACTCCAGCTCATAGTGCCAGCCTTCCTGCATAAAAATCTCTTTGTACTTTGTAATATTTGGATGGAATACCGCATCCAGATATACCTCCATCAGATTTTTAAAATCCCTCTCATTATAACTTGCTACCGGATACAGTGTTTTTTCCGGATATGTCATTGCATTCAAAAACGTATTGAGTGACCCCTTGGCAAGCTCAATAAAAGGGTCTTTGACCGGAAATTTATCCGATCCGCAAAGCGTGGTATGCTCGATAATATGCGGAACTCCTGTCTCATCTTCCGGGGGTGTCCGAAATCCGATCGAAAACACCTTATTGTCATCTTCATTGGAAATGACACACACGCGTGCTCCGCTTTTTTTATGTCGCAGAATATATCCCATGGATTCAATATCCGCAATCTTTCTTACTTCTATTATTTCATATGCTGACAATTTCAATTTATCCATATTTCTCATCCTTCCATTTTTATTTCAACGGAATAGTTTTACTCTTTCCGAATCGATACATCCATCTGTGGGAATGGAATCGAAATTCCATTTTCATCCAGTGCATTTTTCATCTGTTCCAGCAAACGCCACCGCACCGGCCAGTAATCTTCTGTTTTTACCCATACGCGAATGCCCATATCTACGGCACTATCCCCCAGATCCGATACAAAAATATCGACCGGTTCATCCTTTATCACTGCGGTTTCTGTCTTTACCACACCCTCAAGCACTGCTTTAACCTTTGATAAATCCGATGCATAGCCAACCCCGACGGTCAGATCAATCCGTCGCATATCCATATGGCTGTAATTGGTAATACTGCTGTTGGACAGACTTCCATTCGGAATCAGGATCAGTTTGTTATCAATGGTAAGCAGCTTGGTGTAAAAAATGGTAATCTCCTTTACAGTTCCTTCTTCCGATGAAGCATTATCCAATATATAATCGCCTACCACAAATGGTTTCAGCAACAAAATCAGAACACCACCGGCAAAATTAGAAAGGCTTCCCTGCAGTGCCAGTCCCATGGTAAGTCCTGCGGACCCCAGCACGGCAATCACAGAGCTTGTCGTCACGCCAAACTGCCCCAGAATAATCATTGCCAGCACAAAATAGAGCGCATATTTCACAAAAGAACTCAGAAAGGAAACCACACCGGCTTCTACTTTTCCGCGCTCTAAGAAACGGCGCACCATTTTCACCAGCATTTTGATCATCCGGCTGCCTACCAGAAGAATAATCACTGCAATCATCAGCTGAACGAGAAACCCCAGCAGAGATGGTGTCAGATCCTGTAAATATTTCCGGATAATTCCCGGATTTTTCGCCACTTCATTTAACACTTCACTCTCAGTGCTAAGCTGTGTCAGTTGGTCTGTTATTAAAATTCCCAATGTATTTCTCCATTTATGTCCTATAATGCCATTCTTTAAATCTCATGTATGAATAATCCACTGCGGAGTTTCGGCTCAAACCAGGTAGATTTCGGCGGCATGAGACGTCCCGCATCTGCCACAGCAAATAACTCCTGAATGGATGTCGGATACATGGCAAATGCAACCTTACAGTCCTCATGGCATCTTCTTTCTAACTCTTTCATGCCACGGATTCCGCCGACAAAATCAATTCTTTTATCTGTCTTTGGATCACCGATTCCAAGTACCGGTGCCAAAAGTACATTCTGCAATACCGATACGTCCAGTCCTTCTACCGGATCCTCCGGAACCGACTCCGGGCGCATGGTACAACGATACCATTTATCAGAAAGGAACATGGAAAATTGTCCCTTTTTCAGCGGTCGTACATCGTTTCCATTTTCGATTTTCTGCACATCAAAGAGTTCCTGCATTTTTGATAAAAATGCCTCTTCGGTCATACCGCCCAGATCCCGTACCACACGGTTGTAATCCATGATCATCAGTTCCTCATCCGGGAATAAAACGGAAAGGAAATAATTAAATTCTTCTTTTCCGGTATATCCCGGATGTTCTTCTCTCCGCTTAAATCCGACTTTTACCGCAGAAGCAGCTCTGTGATGTCCGTCTGCAATATAGATTTCCCCAATCTGTGCAAATGCATTCCGGATCGTTTTGATATCTTCCGGATCGGATATTACAAAAACACGGTGGCGAATACCATCTTCCGCAACAAAATCATATAAGGCATCCTGTTTCTTTGTCTTTGCCACAACCTCATTGATCACGGCATTGGCACGGTATGCCAGAAAAATCGGTCCGGTCTGTGCACTGCACGTATCTACGTGACGGATACGATCCTGTTCCTTATCCGCACGGGTATTCTCATGTTTTTTGATGACCTGATTCGCATAATCATCAATGGATGCACATGCCGCAATGCCGGTCTGTGTTCTTCCATCCATCGTCAGTTCATATATGTAATAACATTCCCTGTTATCCCGGATAAATGTGCCGTCAGCGATCCAGTCTTTTAACATCTGTGCCGCTTTGGCATATACTCTGTCATCATAGGTATCCACATCATCCGGAAACTGTGTCTCCGCACGGTCAATTGCCAGAAATGATTTTGGATTTTTTGCCACAACTTCTTTTGCTTCTTCTCTGTTATATACATCATATGGTAATGCCGCCACTGCAGATACTACATCTTCTGCCGGTCTGACACATACAAATGGTTTTATGTCTGCCATATTATCCTCCATAAATTGTGCTGGTTTCTATACCTTTCTAGTATAATGGAAAAAATACGTTTATACAAGAAAAAATATGGCGGTTCTTTCGAACCGCCATACAGCAAAATGCTTATCTTTTCTGTTATTTTACAACGCGTACACGCAATACATCGTCAATTGCCTGCAGTTTTTTCAGCACATCATCGGTAATCTGGGAATCCACATCGATCAGTGCATATGCATAGTCACCCTTTGCCTTATTTGTCATATCTGACACATTGATATCTGCCTCTCCAAGAACGGTCGTATACTGGCCGATCATACCCTTGACATTCTTGTGCAGAATTGCAACACGTCCGGCTGTGGTACATGCTCCCATGTTGCAGTCCGGATAATTGACAGAATGGGTAATATTACCATTCTCCATGTAGTCACGAATCTCACGGACAGCCATAATTGCGCAGTTGTCTTCAGACTCTGCTGTAGATGCTCCAAGATGTGGAGTGACAATACATCCCTTTGCCCCAACGGTTGTAGTATTCGGGAAATCAGAAACATATTTCTTAATCTTTCCTGCAGCCAGCGCATCAACCATTGCCTCTTCGTCTACCAGCAGATCTCTTGCAAAGTTTAATACAATTGCGGTAGGCTTCATCATTGCGATCGCATTGGCATCAATCATCTTTCTGGTAGAATCCAAAAGAGGTACATGGATCGTAATGTAATCGCACTCTTTGTAAATATCTTCTACATTGCTGATATGCTTTACGCTTCTGGATAAGTTCCATGCAGCATTGACAGAAATATATGGATCATATCCATATACTTCCATACCCATATGGGTTGCGGCATTTGCTACGAGCACACCGATGGCTCCAAGTCCGATGACACCTAATTTCTTTCCGGAAATCTCTGTTCCTGCAAAGTTCTTCTTCTGTTTCTCTGCAGTTTTTGCAATGTTATCATCGTTCTGGTTTGCCAGACACCAGTCAATACCACCGACAATATCGCGGGATGCATATAACATTCCTGCAAAAACAAGTTCTTTTACACCATTGGCATTTGCACCTGGGGTATTAAATACAACGATACCTTTGTCAGCACATTTGTCAAGCGGAATATTGTTGACACCTGCACCGGCACGGGCAACTGCAAGCAGTGAATCCGGAAGATCCAGATCGTGCATTGCCGCACTGCGGACAAGTGCGGCATCAGCGCCTGCCAGATCGTCTACTTTTTTGTAATCATCAGAAAATAAATCCAGACCTACCCCAGCGATAGGATTTAAGCATGTATAATTAAACATTTTATGCATTCTCCTTCTCAAATTTCTTCATGAACGCAACAAGCTTTTCTACGCCCTCTTTTGGCATTGCGTTGTAAATGGATGCACGCATACCACCAACGGTACGATGTCCTTTCAGGTTTACGAAGCCAGCCTCGGTTGCCTCTTTTACGAATTTCGCATCCATATCCTTGTCTCCAGTTACGAACGGTACATTCATCAGTGAACGGTCTTCTTTTCTGACAGTTCCCTTGAACAGTTTGCTCTCATCCAGGAAATCATAAAGGATCTTTGCTTTTTCAATGTTGCGTCTCTGCATTTCCTCTAAGCCGCCCATCTTTTTCAGCCACTTAAAGACTTTACCGCAGATATAAATGCCGTAGCATGGCGGTGTGTTGTACAGGCTGTCTTTGTCTGCCTGTGTCTTCCACTTGAGCATGGTTGGTGTGCCAGGAAGTACATCATCTGTAATCAGGTCTTCCCGTGCAATTACGATTACAACACCTGCCGGTCCGATATTCTTCTGAACACCGCCGTAAATAATGCCGTATTTGCTAACGTCTACCGGCTCGGAAAGGATACAGGAGGACATATCGGCAACAAGCGTGTTTTGCGTATATCGCACGGGAGGCTTCGTCTCTTTCTCCACCACGCTCGCGTCGAGGACGTCGCACTGATAGGTTCCAACAGGGACTGCGCACAGGGCGCTCTCCTCGTTACGGATACCGTCCTTTTTGAAGAGTGTCAGGTATCCCATCTCGATGATTTTGGATGCAGAAGCGCTGAGCGTACCCCCATCTTTCAGTTTGACAGTAAGTGCCGAGCGCTCTTTCTTTGCGGGCGGCATGAACTGTGCCATGTAATACTGGCAGATGGCGAGGTAAACCTTGCGTTCAGGTTCCGTCATTGCGTGGATATCCACGCTGATATTCTGCGGGATAATGGCCGTGTGTGCTTCCCCACTATCCGTCGTATACTTATCGTTGAAGCACTTGGATTTCAAAGTCATATCCAGCTGTTTCGGGCGAAACCCAATGTTGCGGATAACGGCATCCATTGTGGGACCGGATTCGGTATACTGCGTTTCCGTGAGGTATTGGCAGTCGGTACGGTTGTAGGAAATAGCCTTGTACTTCTCGCGCAGGGACTGGGTAATTTCCATAACCTCCTGCGGTTTGTAGCCAAACTTTGAACCGCAAAAGGATGTCAGCTTACCGAGATTGAACGGAAGCGGGGCATCCTCGCTCACCGTCTTCCGCGTTACTGTGACGCCATTGAGCGTTTCGTCCTTGAGCATATCCGCCCTGGACTGGGCGTAAGTCCTGCTGAGCATCCGGCCATCAGTCAAATTTGCGTCATCTTTCGCCGGCGCATACTGCGTGTCGATTCGCACACCGTTGACGTCCAGTACCGCCGTCACGTCGTAGTACAGCGTCTTTTTGTGGCTTTCTATCTGCTCGTCTCTCGCACATACAAGCCCAAGCGTAGCGGTCTGCACACGGCCAACGGGAAGATTGACCCCGTTGAGCGCGGAGAAATAGCGGCTGAGATTAAACCCCACAATGGCGTCTGCGACACTTCTGGCATAAGCGGACCAGCCGGAATTTTCATGCAGGCGGTTGTCTGTTAGGCTCCTGAGCGCCCTGCGCATCCCCGCTTCCGTTAGGTCAAGTGTGTCAAGCCGATATGCTTTACCCTTGTAGTGAAACCAACGCAAAACCTCGTCAATGAGCAGCTGCCCCTCTTCATCCGGGTCTCCGGCATGAATGACATATTCGCACTGCTTGAGCAGACGTCCGATTTCATTGAGGCGTTCTTCTGGAGGGGAATCCTTGTGCTTTGCATCCGGTTCCTTAACCTTGAGGCCCCAGTCATCGAAATAAATGGGGAGAAGACTGATGTTCTTGCGGTCCTTATAGCACTCGTCGTAATCCTCCGGCTCCTTCAGCTCCAATAAGTGTCCAAATACGGATATCAGCGTGTAGTCCCCGACGGTCATATAGGTACTGCCCTGTAGCGACTTACGCGGCCCGTCAAGAGCGTCCGCGATTGCCGATACCAGAGCAGGCTTTTCAGCGATAATCAATTTCAAAACAAAAGCCCTCCTATCGCTTTTTCTTATTATACCACATTACGTCTTTGTTGTCAATTTTCGGCGTATAGAAGTGCTCCTTTGAGCCAAATGTTGCTGAATCGTAAAACGTGTACCCCCTATTTTCTCCGATTGCGTCGATTTCGGCAAAAAGAGAAAAGCCAGCAAAACCAGTCATACCAATGGTTTCAAAGGACGTACAGATACAAAGTCGAAAAACGTGTACCCCCTATTTTGCAAAAACAGGCCCACGGGACGCAATGCCGGAGGCGCTCCGTGAATGGGACAGTCTCCCGGAACGGCAGCTCCCAGTTTTCAGATGCGTACAGTTGTGATTTCAAGCAGTTAGACATTTCTAATTTGTGCCGAAAAAGTTGCAAAAATCCGTGTTTTTGCTTTCTTGGAAGTCGAAAAACGTGTACCCCCTATTTTTCCGAAAAGTCGAAAAACGTGTACCCCCTATTTTTCCGAAAATTTCCATT
>OLYB01002208.1_pt1 | contig 13795 bp, 9 predicted proteins | sample 1674481 | NCBI WGS metagenome assembly OLYB01 (sample SAMEA103958167, study PRJEB25191) | human gut metagenome
GAGAAAAGGTATATTATGGAAATTATGAGTTTGATAAGGAATGCATTACAAACAGGGACAGAATGTTTGACTGTCCGCAGAACCTCCGGGAGGAAGAGATGTTTGAGGTGCCGGAGTGGGCAGCAAACAAGGTTGTGTATCAGATTTTCCCATCCCGTTTTGCAGCAACGGAGCCGGTAGACAAAGAACTGTGGTATAAAGCACCAATTACGCCTATGGATGATCTGCATGGAAATCTCAGGGGAATCATCGAACATATGGATGATATTCAGAATCTGGGAATCGATGTGCTGTATATGACACCTATCTTTCAATCAAATTCGTGCCATAAGTATGATACCACGGATTACTACCAGATAGACCCGTCCTTTGGAACAACAGAGGATCTCAAAGAGCTGGTACAAAAAGCGCATGAGCGTGGTATGAAGGTAGTCCTGGATGCGGTATACAATCATACGGGAAGAGAATTTTTTGCGTTTGCGGATATCCTGGAAAATGGTGAAAAATCCAAATACCGGGACTGGTATTTTATTGATGGATTCCCACTTAAAAGCGAATGGGGAGAGATCCCAAACTTCAAATGTTTTGGTTATTATGGCGGAATGCCAAAGTTAAACCTGAAAAATCCTGAAGTTGAAAAATACATTACGGATGTTGCATGCTACTGGATTAAGGAATGCGATATTGACGGATGGAGACTGGATGTAGGAGACGAAATCAGCCATTTCTTCTGGAAGAATTTCAGAAAGGCAGTAAAGGCAGTAAAGAAAGATATGCTGATCATTGGGGAAATCTGGCATTATGCAGGAGATTTCCTTGAGGGGGATGAATGGGATACAGTCATGAATTATCCATTTTACCTGAACCTGATCGATCTGCTTGCAGACGAAAAGATTACGGTCAGTCAGTTCGTACAAAATCTTGGATATTTGAAGGGACGCTTACACAAAAACTGCTATCCCCTTATGTGGAATCTGATTGACAGCCATGATACCGCAAGATTTTTACATCTGTGTAACGACAATAAGAAAAAGCAGCATCTGGCAGCCGCTTTTCAGTTGTTACTGCCGGGAATGCCGATGATTTATTATGGAGATGAGTATGCGATGCCGGGAGCAAACGATCCGGACTGCAGACGGGGCATGTACTGGGATAAAGAATACCAGGACAAAGAGATGTATGAATGGTACAAGCGGCTGATTCAGGTCCGGAAAAGCCATGCATGCATTGTAGAAGGCGAACTGGCTGGGAGCGTCACAGAAGATGCGGAAGGGACAGTTGTCCTGATCAGAAAAAATGGCGAGGAGACCATTGCCATGATTTTTAACTGCAGCAGCAGTGCAAAAAAATTTAATGAGTACACGCAGAAGTACAATCTGCTTACCGAAAACACCTTTGATGGAAATGTAGAGGGGTTTGATGCTGCGGTAATCGTGCTTTAAGAAGCCTTACGGCAGATGGTTTCCCGGGAGTTTGTCTGTGGGAAGAAGAGGGAAAGCACCAGTATTTCTGGTAATGTAAAGTACGGAGGATGATATGACGAATGTAAAAAAGAAGGATGGAAAACGGTTTGGGGCAATCGTACTTAGCCTGATATTATTGCTTTCCCTGGTGTTTCCATATCCTGTGATGGCAGACCAGACGGCGGCAGACCAGACAACGGCAGCTTCCGTTTATGCCATTCACAAGACAGGTGATGATAAGGAAAATTTCGTGATTGTTATCATGGGTGAGGGCTATACCCAGGAACAACAGGAACAATTTTTGAAGGATGCAACGGCAAAAGCACAGGGGCTGCTAAAGTGGTCCCCTTATAAAGAGTATTCCGACAGGATCAATATTTATGCAGTACAGACGGTGTCCAATGAAACTGGTGTGGGCGTGATGTATGGGGAGTCGAACCCGGACACATATTTTCATGTGCAGGCATTCGGGAAATCCTGCTATTTTGCAAAGGACGGGGAAGATAAAGCCAGGGCACTGAGGGCAGAGCTGGAGAGCAGATATCTGGATACCGGTGCAGCCGTTGGAACCATCCATATCATTTGTAATACGACTGCGAATATTGGTTCTTCTTCCAATGCACTCTTTTCTTTTTCGGCAAATTCGGGTGAGAATGAGCAGGGGGATGTCATGACCCATGAAATTTCCCACAGCATCGGAAGATTAGGCGATGAATATGATAAAAAGATGCAGGGAGAAAATATTTCCGACACATCGGATCCGGATAAGATTAAATGGCATAAGATGCTTGGGTTCCGTGGAATCGGAATAACGGCAGCAGGAACAGAAACGGTATTTGCACCGAGCCGCGTCTGCATGATGCGGGATCTTGGGAATCCTTTCTGTGAAGTGTGTAAAATGGAACTGGCGCGGAGATTAAATAACCGTGATTATGTCAGCAGGCAGGCATCTGTTTATGTGTGCGATCCTGAAATTACAATTCCGCATAGCAGGACAGGAACACTTGACAGGGATAGTGACCAATACCGGGTCGATGAGACAAATATCACAAAAGCAAATGGAAAGGATCTGGAATTCCGTACAGTCGTACAAAATATAGTGGATGCCAAACAGCATTTGAAGATTACTTTCCGCATTATTGGAGCAGACCATACTGTCAAATATGAAAAAGAAGAAACATATACCGTTCCGCCACTCAGTAACTGGTATGATCCGGATGCTGCCAGAGAGTCCCTTTCTGTCACACTTCCTGCGGTAACTGGTCTGGTTTCCGGGGACAGACTGGAAGGAAAGATCATAGATGAGGACACTGGGAAAGTTCTGGCTGACAATCAGACGGCAGGACAGGCGTGGAGTACCGTAACGATTCGTTATATGCTGCAAAACGAAGACGGAACCGAAACAACAGTGCCTGATACGGCACCCGCGACAGTATATGTACCAAAGAATTCTGCGTATACGTTAAGAAGTCCGGATTTATATGGATATACATGTGTAGGAAACAGTGCAAATCAGGGAGAAATAAACATCACAGAGGATCGCCAGGAGATCACTTATTATTACCGGAGAAACAGTGAGATGCCGGAAATACAAACCGTACCTGTCCGCGTAACTTATGATGGAAAACCCCATACATTTGATATCAAACAGGAAGATGGTGTACAAATCAGTTACAGTTTGACAGAAAACGGATCGTATACACAAACGGAGATGCCGTTTTACACAGAAGCAGGCCAGTATAAGATTTATTTTAAAGCGGAAAAGGCATCTTTTATTCCAATATACGGGGAGGCTGTCCTGGAAATCGAAAAGGCTTCCACCAGCATGCAGCTGACTGCAAAAAACGATACGGTCAAAGGTGCGGGGACAGTAGAATTACAGCTTTGCAGACTGGGGATTCCGGAAGATGCCGGGATAAAAGTAACCTGTGATGTTTCCGGGATCACATTAGAAGAAAAGGGAACGGATCACTGGATGGCAACGCTTCCGAATGAAACGAAAACATATACGTTCACCGCATGTTATAATGGGAATGGCAACTATAAAGGAAGTAAGGCAGATTGTCAGGTCCGTGTAACGGCAGATCATTCCCAGACCGGGGGCGGTTCTGGTGGAAGTTCCGGAGGCAGTTCAAGTGGAGGTTCCGGCGGAATATCCGGAGGCGGTTCAAGTGGAGGTTCTGGCGGAAGTTCTGGTGGAAGTTCCGGAGGCAGCTCCGGTGGAGGTTCCGGAGAAAATGCCGGTGGAAGCACGGACGGATCATCTGGCAATGTTTCACCGGATTCCAGCACATTACCGGCACCGGATCATGCAAAAGAAGAACCGGGGAATGTGACACCGCCACCCGCAGCAGATACGTCCGTTTCTGTTAAGGATATTAATGTCAAAGCAAAATCTGCAGTTAAAAATAATACGGTCAAAGTGAAGAATATTGCAGCAGTTTTGAAAAAAGAAATTACAAAGGCAGAAAAAGAACAGGGTGGCAGGATAAAAGACCTGTCTGTTGAAATAACTTTTGATACGGCAAAAGCCGGAAACTGGAAGAATCTGCATCTTGAAATGGACGGGCAGGCGGTAAATTTACTTGTCAAAAAGAATGTAAAAGAATTGAAGGTCAATGGTGGCAATGTAAATCTTACCTTTGATTCGAAGGCATTAAAAGAATTAAAGAAAGAGATGAATACAGCTGTGGTTATCAAAATGAAACAGGCTGACAAGAAAAATCTTTCTGCTAAGGCAGGGAAAATTATTGGAAAACGTCCGGTTTATGATTTTTCCGTCACAGGAATAAAGAAAAAGCAGTCGTCTATCCTGAAAAAGGGACGGATCAGGGTCGCTGTTTCCTATAATGCTTCGAAAAAGGAAAAAGACAAAAAGATTTTTGCATATAAAATTGATAAATACGGTGCAGCAGTTAAGATACCGGGATCTTATTATGATTCCGATACAAAGACCGTTAACTTTGTAAGCCGTGGGTTTTTCACAGTTGCAGTAGGCTGTGAAAAATGATGAAACATAAAAAATCATCGTTCACGTTAAAAAAACTGTAGTTCATGTCGAAAAAGACAAAAACCGGTTTTCATTTGGTATAATGATAGAGCTCATTTTAGTAAAAATGAGTTCATACTGTGAATGATGGAGGGGATAACAATCATCGTTTTAGAAGAAATATTAATGGCAAACGGATTGACCGTGTTAATGATGTGGTTCCTTTTGTTTTGCAGACGAAAGAACAGAGAGAGCCTTCATGTGGGGGATAAAATATATGATGGAATAGCAATCGTAAATTTAGTGGGGGCATTGTCTGAAACCATTGCTTTTCTCGTAGATGGAAAACAGTTTACTGGCAGCCGGCAGATTAATTATATCTCTAACAGCATATGCTTTATAGGGACAGTCAGTATGGGTATGCTTTGGTGTATGTACGTGGAATTGCGTATCTATCGAAATTATAAAAGAATGGTTCAAAAAGCAGGAGTGGAGATATTTCCCTGGCTGGTAGAAGTAATTATGGTTTTATGTAATCTGTTTGGAACAGGGATTATGTTTAAAATATCCGGGGAGAATGTATATCAGAGAACTGCCGGTGTGCTGGTGGGATATATTTCGCTTGTCATATATTTTGCTTACAGTATCTATCTGGTGTATCATTCCAAAAAACAAGGGGTTAACCTGAATTTTTTCCCGGTGATCTATTTCGTTGGTCCTTGTTTTGCAGGTGTAGTTCTCCAGTTCCTTTTTTATGGAATTACATCATCATGGGTGCTGGTTGCGGTTGCATTGATATTTGTGCAGATGCAGTCATACGCAGAGAGTTTGTATATGGATGAGCTTTCCGGATTATATAATCGGAGATATTTTAATGCGGTGCTTGCGGAAAAGAAAATTGCAAGCCATAAATCCTTATATGGAATCATGATGGATGTAAACGATTTCAAGTGTATTAATGACAATTTAGGTCATAGTATGGGCGATAAGGCTATTTGTACGTTGGGAAATATACTCATCAGATCCATACCGGATGATGGTATGGCAATCCGGTATGCGGGAGATGAGTTTATTGTGCTGCTGTCAGGTGTTGATACGGAGCGTGTCTTAGCGACAATGGAGGAGATTAACCGTAATCTGTCCCGGTTTAATGAATCCGGGATAGAACCGTTTCATTTAAGTGTTTCCATGGGATACACGGAATTTGGGACAGAAGATGATGCAGAAACTTTTTTAATGCATATGGATGAGAAAATGTATGAGGAAAAACGGAAATATCATATGCGAAAGAAATCAGCCGGTTTGGAAAATAAAGTATAGCATTACGTTCCTGCCATTTGTCCGATAACTGGTTGCAATGGCACAAGAAAAGAAAATATTATAATCATCAAACGAGTAGCAGACTGGTGTAAATCCGGTTTTGCTGCTCGTTTTTATATTTATGGTTATAGGCAGGGATGCTCCGGATTTCAAGATAGTAAATAACCGTGTTATGGTTGATGGAGAGGCATTTTTTGTTTTATGAGAAAACCAGTTACCCATATAGATAACTGGTTTTTAAGGGATAATGTTAATGAGTATGTGCGATAGTGGAGTTATCAAGAAGTGTTCGTAAGGCATCCTGAAGGACTTGTGAGCAGTTGATTCCGCGCTTGTCAGCAAGACGGACCATCCAACTTGGAAGAGAAACATTTTTTCGAACGGCGCGAGTATCTGTCTGGGCACGATATTCAATGGTATCTGCGGAAATCAGGGAACAGATTGTGCCGGCATCAACACTTAATTTTTCCTGTGGTGATGGAGGAGCAATCGGTTCGCCTTCATCCTCTGCAACAACAAGCCATGCGCTCATTGCATCGGTAATTTGGTCAATTGCATCAGAAAGACTATTGCCAGTAGTGATGCATCCAGGAAGATCAGGGACTTTTGCGTAGTATCCAGATCCGTCCTCGATAGGTGTAAACAAAGCTGTATAAATATATTTCATAGTAACCCTCCTATTTGGAAGCAGGAAACATATTTAATGCATCCTGCTAATATTGGCTTCCTTGAAGATGTACTTCATGTCGTTTTCATTGAAATCGTGTCGTTTGACAGGTACGGTGCTGTGTGTCTGCGGATTGTAGTAAATGTCGTGATTAGCACCGTGGCGTTTCAATTCATAACCGGAAGCACTGAGTTGTTTAATCGTTTGTTGCCTTGGATTCATTATGTACCTCCTTTAATTATATCATACACAATATTACACAAAAGTCAACTAAAATACACAAAAATACACAAGAAATAAAGTGAATGTGCACTACGGAATTTTCCAAATCAGCCGGAATTGTTTTTACCGGAGGCGGTGAATTTGATTGTTGCTATTATCAATCTGATCGTAATGATCTTTTCTAACCATAAAAAATAACCGCCCCTACCAAAGACCAGCTGGACTACTACCCATACTGGATCGACAAAATGGGAACCACGGATAAAGGGAAAACAATCTACAAATACAGCAACAACCTGCATCATGCGATTACATCCAACATCCTTACTGGGTTTCCACACAGCCGGAAGAGACCCCGGATGTCAAATTTAACCTTACCATTCTATTGAAAAATAATTATTTTGTATGGAATATCTGCATGGCTCCATAAGTATGCGGCAAATGCGGAGCCGTGACCTTTCTCGACGGGCAGGAAAAATTCCGGCAGGTTGCGCACGTATTACACAATTGCTTGAGATTGGCGTGTGTTGTTGTATCCAGATGCAGGATCAGCGTTGCTGTCTTAAGCGGCCGGAGCATCTGCCCCTCGGTAAGCTGGATGTCATCCGGAGCAAGGCTCTTATAAATCTGTGGGAGCAGGTTAAGGGAATAGGTATCTCCCAGAAAAGATAATTCTGCAAGATACAGGCGGCTCTGACGTTCTACCACATGTGCAAACTCTTCATAAGCCTTTGACAAAAGCATCAGGCTGATGCAGTCCACAATGTAAGCCTCCTGGATCTGTTCATGGTTCAGATATAATTCCGACAGTTCATCCACTCCGTTTCCAAGCGTCACAAACCCATAGGCATAGTGAGGCAGAGAAACCCCGTCTAAATCCTGATCCAGAGAGTAATATGCATAGGATTCAACCAGGGGAAGAAGTGCCGTATAAATTGCCTGAATATGGGGCAGGTCATCCGGAGGGAAATGGAAACGGCTGCAAAATTCGTTCCAGTCACCGGAGGATAATCCGGGAGTAAGTTTACATTTCATGGGATACATCCTCCTTATCGGAAGCTGCCATAACGGCTACAATTTCCTGAAAGCGGTCCGTGACCTTATCATAGTTTTTTCGGTGATGGGGAAAGCCACAGTTTATGCAGGATTTGATACCATTTTTTAAATATTCACAGTTTCCACCACAGGATTTCCCGAGTGTATAGAGGGGACAATAACAAAACAGACAGTTAAAGTCCTCCTCCGGGATTCCTTTATGGCATGGAAAATATTCACATTTTTTATTTTGAAAAAACTTATAATATTCGCTCAAAATGGTTTCCTCCAATCAAAGCACAATCATAGCATAATTATATCGGAACAACAAGCGGATCGCAAGAAATGCGAATGACATAAAAATTGCATGAAATGATACCTTTTGCCCCTTTTATCATTACAATATTTACATCTTTTTAAGAACGCAGGTATAGTGGCTCAGGCAATTGAGGGTTTGAAGCAAAAAGTTGAAAATTAAATAAAAAATACTTGACTTAAAGTTAACTTTAAATGGTATATTATGATAGATAAAATCGGAAGGAGAATTTATTATATGTATATCGAAAAGATTAACGGACCGGAAGATGTGAAGAAATTGAATATAGAAGAGATGACAGCTCTCGCAGAAGAAATGCGTCATGCATTATTAAAGAGGGCAAGTATTCACGGCGGGCATTTTGGCCCGAATTTTGGCATGGTAGAGGCAATCATTGCACTGCATTATGTTTTTGAGTCCCCAAAGGACAAAATGGTATTTGATGTTTCCCATCAGACCTATCCGCACAAGATGCTGACCGGTCGAAAAGATGCCTATTTATATGAAGAACATTACGACGACGTGACGGGATACAGCTGTCCGCAGGAAAGTGAACATGACCATTTTACGGTCGGACATACCTCTACATCCGTCAGTCTGGCATGCGGTCTGGCAAAGGCAAGGGATCTTCGTGGGGAAAGTGCAAATGTGATCGCAATTATCGGAGATGGATCTTTAAGCGGCGGAGAAGCCTTAGAAGGAATTGATTTTGCGGCAGAATTAGACAGCAACATGATCATCGTGGTAAATGACAATGATATGTCAATTGCGGAAAACCATGGCGGGCTGTATTCGAATCTGAAATTACTCCGCGAGACAAACGGACAGGCAGAGTGCAATTTATTTAAAGCCATGGGACTTGATTATGTCTATGTGGATCATGGAAATGACTTAAGGGAACTGATCGGGGCTTTCAAACAGGTAAAAGACAGTAAGAAACCGGTTGTTGTCCACATTAATACATTAAAGGGAAAAGGTTATAAACCGGCAGAAGAGCATAAGGAAGAATGGCACTGGCATCTTCCATTTGATATTGAGACCGGAAAATCCCATTTTCCGGAAGTGGAAGATTATTCTTCGGTGACCTGTGAATATCTGATTGAAAAGATGAAAAAGGATCCGACAGTTGTTGCAATTACATCAGGAACCCCGACGATTCTCGGATTTACGCAGGAGAAAAGGAAACAGGCCGGCCGGCAGTTTGTAGATGTGGGAATCGCGGAGGAGACAGCGGTAGCACTTGCTTCCGGAATTGCCAAAGGTGGCGGAAAGCCGGTATACGGTGTGTATTCCAGCTTTATCCAGAGGACGTATGACCAGATTTCACAGGATCTGTGTATTGACGGGAATCCGGCAACGATTGTTGTGTATACGGGATCGGTATTTGGCATGACGGATGTTACCCATCTGGGACTGCAGGATATTCCGATGCTTTCCAATATCCCGGGACTGGTTTATCTGGCACCGACAACAAAGGAAGAATATCTGTCAATGCTTGACTGGAGTGTGGAGCAGAAGGAAATGCCGGTTGCGATCAAACTTCCGGGCGGAGACATGATTTCGGATGGCAGAGAAGTCAAAAAAGACTGGAGTCAGCTCAACACTTATGAGGTAACTGAGAAGGGAAGCAAAATTGCACTGATCGGACTCGGAACATTTTATTCTCTGGCACTGCAGACTGCAAAAATGCTGGAGGGAAAAGGCATTCATGCGACGGTAATCAACCCATATTATATTACCGGACTGGATGAGGAACTGCTGGAAAAACTGAAGGCAGATCATGACACGGTAGTCACACTGGAAGATGGCATCCTGGATGGTGGTTTCGGAGAAAAAATCGCAAGATTTTACGGAAGCAGCAACGTGAAAGTCTATAATTACGGATTAAAAAAAGAATTTCTTGACCGGTATGATGTAAATGAGGTATTAAAAGAGAATCATCTGACAGCAGAGCAGATTGTAAATGACGTATTATAGAAGGCAGAAATAAACAACAAACCTTGTGAGAATCGACACAATATGGTAAAATATAACATACTAGAGCTTATTTTGCATAGTGGTTAGAATAGCGGGCTCATGGAAGGAGCGGTATCATATGAAGAATAAAGATTCGAAAGCAAGGATGCAGATGATTTTCGGGATACTTTTGTTTGCGTTTATTTTTATGGCAGAGTTGTATGCCATAGTCAATTTCCCGAAGATGTTTATTGTTCTGGCTGTTTTGGCAGCAGCAGATCTGATATGCCTGTATGTTGCAATCAGAGGCGTGATTTCAGTATATGAGACAAAATATGCCCGGAGAGAGGAACAGTATGAGAGTATTTTCAAGTCGGAAAAGGCATCATATCTCATGCTGAAAAAATATTTTGAGGAAATATCGGTGAAGCTTGCATATATGGAAGAGGCATCTAAGATTCCGACGGAGGAAATTGTTAATGCACAGAAGGGAATAGCGAAAGTAATTATCAAGCGGTCCCATGAGAATACCGATGCATTGATGAATTCATACGAACAGCTGATCGACCGGTTTGATACGTTCCAGAAAGGAATGGATGGGTTCGGTACAGTTGCGGGTGCTTATAAAGACGAGATTCTTTCAGCCTGTAAGGATGAAATTTCTTCGGTGCAGAAGGATGGAAAAGAACAGGGACATTCACAGGATAAAGAGATAGCCGCAAAGCTGCAGGAAATCATTATTGCAATGAAAGATATGGAACTGCGCCTGAATCAGACCATTATGAACAGTCAGAAAGTGGTTGTTTCCCAGCCGCAGGTTTCTGTACCTGTGGCAACACCTGTAGAGCCACAGCCGGCACCGCAGAATCATGTGGAAGAAATACCGGCAGAGCCGGAGATTTCACCAGAGCCGGAAGAAAGTATGGAGCCGGAGCCTGAGATTTCGCCGGATCTGGAAGAAAGTATGGAGCCGGAGCCTGAGATCTCACCGGAGCCGGAAGAAAGTATGGAACCGGAGCCGGAGATTTCACCGGAGCCGGAAGAAAGTATGGAGCCGGACCCGGAGATTCTGCCGGATATACCGGAAGAAGAGAGTTTTGAGCCGGAGGAAGAGCCTCCGGTCATGGCAGCGGATGAGATTATCCCGCCGGACCCGGAAGAATCCATTGAGGAAGCAGAAGAACTGGTAGAACCGGACCCGATTCCGGAGGATGCGATCGTTGAGGAAGCGAATGATGAGAACCTGCCGGAGGAAGAACTTCCACCGATGCCGGATCTGTCCGATCCAAACCGCGCCATGAGCCCGGACGAAATAGCTGCCCTGTTTGCAAATATGGGTAATGACGACAATGCGGATAAAGCCGGGGAACCTGTCGAAGAAACGGTGGAACCGGAGGATATTCCGGAGCCGATTGAAGAGCCGGAAGCCGTAAAAGAAGCACCTCTTCAGCCGGAAGAACCGGCAGATCCCAATAAGGCATTAAGCCCGGATGAGATAGCTGCCCTGTTTGCAAGTATGGGAACCTGAAAAGAATAAAATAACAGGCAACGGACGCCATCTGTTCCACGTAAAAACGTTTGACAGATGGCGTTTTGCTATAAAAATGCCATACAATGAAAAAAATAGTTGCATTTCTTTTCCATTGTGTTATACTTAGGTCGTTGCAATTTAATAGTTTAAAGCAGAGTAGACACATGTGCGTTAAGTGCCGGATGAACAGGGAGTTGTCACCCGGACGAAAAGAGAATCTTGCGGTACATGAGTCGCATCCCGCTGCATCCGAAGATAATATTATCTCCAGTTGTAGTACGGTGAGGTCTGCAAAGGAGGTAATTTTTTTATGAAAAAATTCGTTACTTTGTTCACCGATTCTTTCCGTGAATTAAAAGCGGTAAGAACCATCACTACCATGGCAATGCTTGCTGCAGTTGCTGTCATTCTAGGATTTTTCTCCATTGAATATGGGCAGTTTATTCGGATTGGTTTTTCCAGTATTCCAAATGGTATCATTGATTATCTGTTTGGACCGGTGGTTGGAGGAATTTTCCATGGTGCGTTGGATATTATCAAGTATATGATGAAGCCAACCGGACCATTTTGTCCACAGCTGACGCTGGTTGTTATCCTGGCAGGAATCCTGTATGGATGCTTTTTTTATAAGAAAAAGCTTACGATCTGGCGTGTGCTGGCAGCTAAATTTGTAGTTATGCTGGTCTGTAACGTGATTCTGACAACACTTTGTCTGAATGTGTTATATGGACAGGCATTTATGGTGCTTCTTCCGGCGCGTGCGCTGAAGAACCTGATTATGTGGCCAATTGATTCGGTGATCTTTTTCGCAATCACAAAGGCCTTAGAACAGATTGGACTCTTTCGCATGTTCCAGAAGCCTGTACTTGCAAATTCTGCAAATATGCAGGGGAATTAAAAAATTTAATAAGTTATAGAACAAAAGCCGTCCGCAGAAAGAAAACTGCGGACGGTTTTTTATAAATTTATTTACGGATCGGATGGGTGGCAATATTTTTTAAAATACGAACAGCGGTCTGCATACCTTCCACAGAGATGTGTTCATATGGGCCGTGGAAACCATAACCGCCGGTACCGAGATTTGGACACGGCAATCCCATAAAGGACAGTCTTGCGCCGTCTGTACCGCCACGGATCGGACGGGAGAGCGGTGTCAGACCTTCGGAGGCAATTGCCTGTTTTGCCAGATCCACGATCTCCATTTTATCCTCAATGACAGAGATCATATTCTCATACGAATGTTCGATGTCGAGCGTGACGGTTTCCGGTCCATATTTCTGATTCATGGATTGTGCAAGGTCACGCAGATTCTGCAGACGTTTCTCAAATGTGGTTTTATCATGGTCACGAATGATAAAGGAAAGGGTGGCGGAAGCCACATCTCCGGACATATCGGTCAGATGATAGAATCCTTCCCGGCCGCTGGTGTGTGCCGGCGTTTCCGCTTCCGGAAGCCGGGAAACAATTTCACATCCCACCAGTGCCGCATTGACCATAATGTCTTTTGCTTCGCCCGGATGAACATTTACACCTTTAATATGAAAGATGGCACTTGCGGCATTAAAGTTTTCGTAAGCCACTTCGCCTTCGTAATCACCGTCCACCGTGTATGCATAATCTGCCTGAAAGATAGCAAGATCAAACAGATCCGCACCTGCGCCGACTTCTTCGTCCGGCGTAAACCCGATCCAGAGTTCCCCGTGTGGTGTACCTTCTGCAATCAGTTCTTCCACGGCTGTCATGATTTCGGCAACACCTGCCTTGTCATCAGCGCCCAGAAGTGTGGTACCGTCTGTAGTGATCAGGGTTCTTCCTTTTAAAGAGGCAAGGGATGGAAAATCACTTACCTTTAAAACATCCTGACTTCCTTTTAATAAGATATCCCCGCCATCATAGTCGGGAATGATCTGTGGTTTGACATCTTTTCCGGAAAAATCCGGGGCGGTATCCATATGAGCGATAAAGCCGATGGATTTACAGTTTTCCATGCCCGGTGTGGCAGGAAGCTTGGCATATACATAGCAGTGATCGGTGAGGAGTATATTGGTAAGACCGAGAGTTTCCAGTTCCTGCTTTAAGGCTTTTGCAAGCGTGAACTCACGCTCACTGCTTGGAATGTCACTGCAGGATTCATCGGAGGTTGTCCAATAGCTGACATATTTTAGTAATCTTTCTTCTACTTTCATTATCAGTAAATCCTTTCTGAGAGACTTTGGATGGGAAATCTGGAATAAAAAGTCTCTGTATATAGAAAATAATATAGCTTAAAACGGTGTAAAATCAACTGTTTTACAAA
>OLYB01002230.1_pt1 | contig 13709 bp, 10 predicted proteins | sample 1674481 | NCBI WGS metagenome assembly OLYB01 (sample SAMEA103958167, study PRJEB25191) | human gut metagenome
ATTTTCTGTAGGTGAAGCCGTCATATACTATTAAAAAGTAAATAGTGTAGTTATCAGAGCCATGTTTGCCTTTTACTGTTACTGTGTAGTTGTGACCGTTCTTTGTGCAATCCCACTTTGCGTCCTCGCCTAGATAAGAAGCTATGCACTCACCGATTACCTTTGCTGAATTTCCCGAAAATTTGTCAAGGCTTTGTACATAACTGTTCTGTGCGGATATAAGCATATAGTTGTTGTCTATTTTTATGCTCTGCGTAAAACCATTCATGAACAGTGCAGCGATAATGAAAAATCCGCACATTATTGCTTTGTAAAGCTCTCTGCCGCAAAGCTTTTCACGCTTATAAACATAAAAAGGTGTTAGCCATACCCATTTGAAAAGGTGTGCAGCATCAATGCCATGCTTTATAAGCTGTTTGCAATCTGCAATGGAACAGCCTATCATGAACAGCGGAACAAGTATCCACAGGAACGCTCCTGCAGTGGCAGAGTTTGCATAGTTTTCAAGAAACAAGCCGATAAGCGGAACGAAGCATATGAACCATATCAGCCCATTGTTAAGGGACATTGCTTTGGCAGAGTTTGAGTTGCTTTCGGTCTGCGGTGCATTTATCGTAATATCCATTTTGTCCTCCGATTTTTTTAAGCTACCTATATTATATAATATTTTTTTCAAATAATCAATAGCCTATGTTTTTGTTTATTAGTAACAAAACAAATGTTCGGCTTTGCTCTGAAAAATGTTTAATTAATGTATTTACAAAATCGTTGACTTTGTGTTATAATATAATTTGTATGTAAAAAATTCTTCAGATCCGTAAGAAAGGAAATGAGAAATGGCAAATAAAAAGGAATATACAAATGAAGATATAGTATCCCTTAAGGGGGAGGACAGAGTAAGAAAGCGTCCTGCGGTAATATTCGGCTCTGACGGACTTGAGGGCTGTAAACATTCTGTTTTTGAAATTCTTTCAAACTCTATAGACGAGGCTCGTGATGGTCATGGCGATAAGATAATCGTTACAAAGTACAATGACGATTCTATCGAGGTGGAAGACTTCGGACGTGGTTGTCCTGTTGACTATAACCAGCGTGAGAAAAAATATAACTGGGAGCTTGTTTACTGCGAGCTTTATGCAGGCGGCAAGTATAATAATAACGGCGGAGATAACTATGAATATTCGTTGGGTCTTAACGGACTAGGTGCTTGTGCGACGCAGTATTCATCTGAGTTTATGGACGTCGAGGTTTTCCGTGATGGATATAAGTATGACCTGCACTTTGAAAAGGGAAGAAACGTTGGCGGTCTTAAAAAGGAAGAAACAAAGCAGAAAAAGACAGGTACAAAGACACATTGGCGACCTGACCTTGAAGTTTTCACTGATATAAAAATTGAGAACGAATATTTTGAAGACGTTCTGAAAAAGCAGGCTGTAGTAAACCCTAATATCACATTTATCCTGCGTATACAGCGTGAGAACAATTCTTTTGAAGAAAAGACGTTCTATTATGAGAATGGTATCGCCGATTATGTTGCAGAGATAGCAGGTGAAAAGCCTCTGACCTCAGTGCAGTTTTTCACAGGCGACCGCAAGGGTCGTGACCGTGAGGACAAGGACGATTATAAGGTAAAGCTTTCTGTGGCATTCACTTTCTCTAATCAGGTAAAATGTCTTGAATATTATCACAATTCAAGCTTTCTGGAACATGGTGGCTCACCGGAGGACGCTGTAAAGAGTGCTTTCACATCTCAGATAAATGCTTATCTCAAAAGCAACAATAAGTATCTGAAAAACGAAAAGCCTATTACTTTTCAGGATATCGAGGATTGCTTGGTGCTTGTTTCAAGTTCGTTTTCTACACAGACTTCATATGCCAATCAGACAAAGAAAGCTATCACAAACAAGTTTATCAAGGAGTGCATGACAGAGTTCTTGAAGCACAATCTCGAGATATACTTTATTGAAAATCCTGACGAAGCGGTGAAGATAGCAGAGCAGGTTCTTGTAAACAAGAGAAGCCGTGAAAAGGCTGAGAAGTCAAGAATAGACCTGAAGAAAAAGCTTGCAGGCTCTATCGACCTTTCAAATCAGGTGCAGAAATTCGTTGACTGCCGTTCAAAAGACCTTTCTCAGCGTGAGCTGTATATAGTGGAGGGCGACTCGGCGCTCGGTTCTGTAAAAATGGCAAGAAATGCAGAGTTTCAGGCTGTTATCCCTGTAAGAGGAAAGATACTCAACTGTTTGAAAGCTGACTATGATAAGATTTTCAAGAACGAGATAATCACAGATCTTATAAAAGTCATAGGCTGCGGCGTTGAGGTCAAGACTGGCAAGAATAAGGAGATATCTATGTTCAATCTTGACAATCTTCGTTGGAACAAGATAGTTATCTGTACTGATGCCGATGTTGACGGCTTCCATATCAGAACGCTTATACTCACAATGCTTTACAGACTTGTGCCGACCCTTATTGAAAAAGGATATGTTTATATTGCGGAGTCACCGCTCTTTGAGATTACGACTTCCGACAAGACTTACTTTGCATATGACGAGAACGAAAAGACGAAGATACTCAAAATGATAGGCAATAAAAAGTTTGATATCCAGCGTTCAAAAGGTCTTGGCGAGAACGAGGCGGAGATGATGAGCCTTACGACAATGGACCCTGCCACAAGACGTCTTATAAAGATAGAACCTGACGATATCGAGCAGACACAATGGATGTTCGATATGCTCTTGGGTGACGATCTGCAGGGAAGAAAAGATTTCATCACCAATAATGGTGTTGATTATCTTGATATGGCGGATATTTCATAATTTGCATCTGAAAATATATTCGGCGCAGAAAGGATAGATTTTATGGCAAGAAAAAAGGCAGAGCCTAAAAAGACTGCTAAACCAAATAACAACGCATATATCGAGGGTGCAGGACTTGTTGCAGACGAAAAGATAACAATGTCTCTTGAAAAGAACTATATGCCATATGCCATGAGCGTTTTGGTATCAAGAGCGTTCCCTGAGATAGACGGTTTTAAGCCCTCACACAGAAAACTGCTTTATACCATGTATAAAATGGGACTTTTAAACGGAAAGCTCACAAAGTCTGCCAATATCGTTGGTGCGACCATGAGGCTCAATCCTCACGGCGACGTTGCTATATATGAAACCATGGTAAGACTTTCACAGGGCAATGAAGCGCTTTTGCACCCATATGTAATGAGCAAGGGTAACTTCGGTAAGGCATATTCAAGAGATATGGCTTATGCTGCCTCTCGATACACTGAGGCAAAGCTCATGCCTATCTGTCAGGAGCTTTTCGGAGATATAGACAAGGACACTGTTGATTTTGTTCCTAACTATGATAACACCACCACAGAGCCGACCTTGCTTCCTGCTACTTATCCGTCAATACTTGTTAATGCAAATGTTGGTATAGGCGTTTCTATGGCTTCATCAGTTTGTCCGTTCAATCTCAGCGAGGTTTGCGAGACAACTATCGGACTTATGAAAAATCCTGATTTCAACGCTCTTGAAACGCTGAAAGGACCTGACTTTCCGGGTGGTGCTTCACTTCTATATGATGAGGAGGAGCTTGATAAGATATACCGCACAGGAAAAGGCTCTGTTAAGCTGAGAGCAAAATATCAGTATGACAAGGAGTCAAGGTGTCTTGAGATCGTTGAGATACCTGCCACTACCACAGTTGAAGCAATAATCGAGAAGATAATTGCTCTCGTTAAGGCAGGCAAGATAAGAGAGGTATCATATATCCGTGATGAAACGGACATTAACGGTCTGAAAATAGGTATAGATATCAAAAAGGGCGTAGACCCTGACAAGCTTATGCAAAAGCTTTATAAGCTGACACCGCTTCAGGACTCGTATTCATGCAATTTCTATATACTTGTTCACGGCTATCCAAGAATAATGGGCGTTTATGATATAATTAAAGAATGGGTAGCGTTCAGAATGGATTGCGTTCGACGCAGAACAAGCTTTGACCTTGCAAAGAAGAAAGACAAGCTCCACCTTCTGAAAGGTCTTGGAAAAATACTTCTCGATATCGACAAGGCTATAAAGATAATCAGAGAAACAGAAGAAGAAACCGAAGTCGTTCCAAACCTGATGATAGGTTTCGGCATTGATGAGATACAGGCTGATTATGTGGCTGAAATAAAGCTCAGACACCTTAACCGTGAGTATATCCTCAAAAGAACTGCCGAAACTGAGGACCTTGAAAAAGCTATTGCAGAGCTTGAAGATATTCTTGGAAGCGACAGAAAAATAAAGAATATCATCATTTCCGAATTAAAGGAAGTTTCAAAGAAGTATGGTCAGCCAAGAAAAACTCAGTTCTATTATAAGACTGATATCGAGGAGATAGACATAGAGGACGATATCCCTGACTACGCCTGCAAGCTTTTCCTATCTCAAAGCGGTTATTTCAAGAAATGTACTCCGCAATCACTGAGAATGGCAAGCGAGCAGAAGTATAAAGAGGGCGATGGTCCGCTTCAGGAAATGGAAAGCACCAATAAGACGGAGCTTCTGTTCTTCTCTGACAAGGCAGCTGTGTATAAGACCAAGGTATCGCAGTTTGCCGACACAAAGGCAAGCTCTCTTGGCGACTATATTCCTGCAAAGCTTGGTTTTGATGACGGTGAGGGCGTTGTGTCCATGGTGAATACTGTAGATTATTCGGGCTATATGATATTCTGTTTTGAAAACGGAAAGGTGGCAAAAGTGCCGCTCAATGCCTATGAAACAAAGACCAACAGAAAGAAGCTTGCCAACGCTTATTCTGCAAAGGCTAAGCTTGTGGGAATGTTCTTTGTGCAGGATAACGCTGAGATAATGCTTCGCACAACTAACGGCAGAGCAATGATATTTGATACAGCGCTTCTTATGCCTAAGTCCACGAGAGATACTATAGGCGTTCAGGTCATGACACTTAAAGCGAAGAATGCAGTTGTTGATAAGGCATTTATCGTTGACGATGAGACAGCAGCAGGCCTTTCAAAATATCGCAGCAAAACGATACCTGTTGCAGGCTGTTTTGCAAAGGATATCGAAGACCCTGACCAGATGCACTTCTGATATATGTTTTTACAGCGGATAGACTTCTGTCCGCTGTTTTTCGTTTGTTGACTTTTTACAGAGATTATGGTATACTTGTTTTGAAAAAGTGTGCAAATACACGGATGTTGCAAAAGGGAGTTGTTTTTATGGAGTGTCCTAAATGCCACAAGTCAGTTGACGATGATGACATTTTCTGTCCTAACTGTGACACTAGATTAAGACCAGACAAAAATACATCTATCATGAAGCGTTTCAAAAAGCAGAATAAACCGCTAAATGTGGAAATAGTGGGCGAGAAAAAACATAAATTGTCTGAAAGCAAGCTCAAGCTTATTCTTATAACAGTGGCTGTAGTGCTCCTTGTGGTGCTTGTCGTCCTTATCGTTGTAAATATTATAAGCGGAAAGGGTGAAAACACCGCTGAGAGCATTTCTGAATATATCGGCGTAGATGTTGCAAAGGCTCAGAAAAAGCTTGATATGCACTTTAAGGACGAATCGGCTTTTCAGGGAGTGAACAATGCACTGAATTTTGATTATATCATTGAGTCTGATGACAGTGTTAATGTTGATGGCATAAATTATCCTGAATGGGCGGCACTTGTTACTGTTGATGATGAAGAACGTATACAAACCGTAAAATATTCAAATTTCAAGGTGCTTAAAAACAATGCAAACGGTGAAAAAAAGAGTAAAGCTATCAACCTTGATAAGTTTGAACAAGGAGCAAAGTGGAGTGGCTTGTCAGATGCCATAGACCTTGAATATTACGGCATCGTATGGTCAAAAGACACTAAAAATTATATATACCGCTATTGGTATGAGAATGACGCAGGTGATGATCAGCCTGTGGTGCTTAATGTAACGTTCGATACAGATAATAAGTATCTGTATTATTCTTCTACGCTTATTTATCCTGAGTATCTGTAAAAGGGTCATAATGTTACAAAAGAAATACAAATTGTTGCGTAAATTCTACAATTGCACAAAAAAACTTGACTTATGCTCGGTTTGTTGCTAATATAAATTGATGAATAACGTAAAAAGGAGGTTCGGTATGGATCCTAGTACTAAATTATGTATGGGCTGTATGAACGAACTTGGTTCTGACGGTCGCTGTCATTATTGTAGCTATACCGACGATATCCCGCATTTACAGGCTTATCTTGCACCGAGAACAGTGCTTGACAACAGATATATAGTCGGAAAAATGCTTTCATATAATGGTGAGGGTGCGTCTTACATTTGCTACGATATGGTTGGCAAATGCAAGTGTGTGGCAAGAGAGTATATGCCTGACACTCTTTGCGAAAGAGATAGCGAAAGTCAGCGACTTGTGGTGAATCCAGATTGTCTGGCTAAGTATAAGACATTTATGTCTGAGTTTGCAGACGTGAACAAAGTTCTTTCACGCATGAGAAATCTTCAGCATATCGCCACGGCAAAGGATATGTTTTGCGAGAATAATACGACCTATGTCATACTCGAATATGTGGAGGGCGTGACGCTAAAGAAATTTTTACAGTCAAATACAGGCTTTCTCACATGGGAACAGGTCAAAAAGCTTTTTGTGCCATTGTTTACAACATTGAGCATTATACATAATGCAGGTATCATACACAGGGGAATATCTCCTGAAAATATTATTGTTACAACTGATTGTGAGCTTAAACTTACAGGCTTTTGCATAAGTTCTATAAGAACATCTAATACAGGGCTTTCTCCTGAGTTCTATTCAGGATATACCGCCCCTGAGCAATATTCTTCGTTAGAATGGCAGGGCACATGGACTGACGTTTATGCACTTGCTGCAGTTCTTTATAGAATACTAACAGGTTGTATGCCCCTTGACGCTTATACCCGTACAAAGAATGATACTATGGTCGAAGCTTGCAGAGTCAATCCGAGAATACCACAGCATATCTCACGAGTTCTTTCAAGAGCTATGAGAGTTCGTGGCGAAGAAAGAATACAGACAGTTTCAGAGCTTGTTACTGCACTTTTTGAGCAGCATACAACGCATATGGAACACCCTAAGGGTTCAACTCAGACTATTCCTATACAGCATGTTCCAAGACAAAGAACGCAGTCAAGGCAAATGCCACAGCAGACTCGTGAGGAAGAAAAGCCTAAGAATAAAACGGCTACGATAATAGGCTGGACGGTGCTTGTGATAGTGCTTTTGCTTTCAGTTTTTCTGCTATATGAGTTGTTTTCAGGTCCGTCGGACAGCAATAATGATTCGTCTGAGGATAAGGTCATTTCTTCTGATGATGCAGATGGAGTTGACAGCGAGGTATTCGTTTACAGCACCACAGTTGCTACGCCTAAGGTGACTGATGCTGAAAGTCAGTCAGAATATGGCTATGGCGCTATAATGCCTAACGTTGTGGGTCTGGAATACAATACTGTTGTAAAACAACTTGGTGAGGATTTTACTATCAAGGCTGAATATTATTATTCTGATGTTGACGATAAGGACGTTGTTAAAGAGCAGAGCATACCAGAGGGTACTGATTTTGATCCGTCTTTGAAAAATGAGCTTGTTCTTAAAGTATGTGCAGGCCCTGAAAATGTTCCTGTTCCTGATTTCTCTGGCCTGTCGAAGAAGGCTTACCTTGAGCTGCTTGATTCTTATAATATCAAGTATAAGGTCGTTACCGATTTCTCAAGCTCTGTTTCTGCAGGATATGTTATGGCGACAAGCGTTAATGTTGGAAACACTGTGAATGTTAAAAATGGTGATGTGCTTACAGTTACAGTTTCCGCAGGTCTTGTGACTACGACCACTACAACAAAGGCAACAGAGCCTAAACCTGATACGAACACAGGCAGCTCTTCTGAAACAACACCAGTTCCGGCTGTTGCGCCTGCTGAATAACGAAAACGTTTAATAAAATGTTAAAAAATAAACAAAGCCCTTGACAATTCAGGGGCTTTGTGCTATGCTCATTATAGATTATTAGGAAAGTAACAGGATAAATTGTTTCCTGGTTTGGAGGTATTTTACATGGCTAAGAAAATTGGTGTACTTACCAGCGGAGGAGATGCTCCGGGAATGAACGCTGCTGTCAGAGCAGTATGCAGAGCTGGTCTTGCAAAGGGTATGGAAGTCGTAGGTATCCTCAGGGGATATAACGGCCTTCTTAACGGTGAAGTTATTGAGATGAATGCAAGAACTGTTTCAGGCATAATCCAGAGAGGCGGTACTTGCCTTTATACTGCAAGATGTCCTGAATTCAGAGATATCGAGGGCGTAAAGAAGGGCAGAGATAAGTGTCTTGAAATGGGTCTTGACGGTATCGTAGTTATCGGTGGTGACGGCTCATTCAGAGGTGCGGCTGACCTTTCAGCACAGGGTATCCCATGCATTGGTCTGCCTGGTACTATAGACAACGATATTTCATGCACAGAATATACTATCGGTTATGACACAGCTATGAACACAGCTATGGAAATGATCGATAAGATCAGAGATACAGCACAGTCACATGACAGATGTTCAGTAGTTGAGGTAATGGGCAGAAATGCTGGTCACATTGCTATCAACGTTGCTGCTGCTGTAGGCGCTGAGGCTGTTATCACACCTGAGAAGCCTTATGACCTCAATGCTATTGCTCAGAAGATGGAGCAGACAAAGAAGTCAGGCAAGACACATTTTATCATTGTAGTTGCTGAGGGTGTTGGCAAGACAGAGTATATCACAAGAACTCTTCAGGATATTACTGGTGTCGAGTCAAGAGCTACTATTCTCGGTCATGTTCAGAGAGGCGGCTCTCCTACAGTAAGAGATAGAGTTGTCGCAACTGAAATGGGCTATCACGCTGTTGAACTGCTAGAGCAGGGCATTGGCAACAGAGTTGTTGGTATGAAGGACAGCAAGATATATGATGTAGATATTCAGGAGGCTCTTTCAATGAAGAAGCCTTTCGAGGAAGAGCTTTACAAGATCCTCAATGAAACTGCATTCTAATTTTTCATGAGGTCTGAGTCTTTAAGACTTTGACATATTACAGAGTAGAAAACTGAGCGTTAAGTGTCCGTCGGACGGGGAGTTGCCGTCGGAACGAAAAAGGCAGAACCTTTGCGGTTCGGTTTTCGCATCCCGCTGAATGTGTAATTGAAGCTTTTTATAGCGGCTCTGCACATCCCGCATGGGTAGTGTGCAGAGCTGTTTTTATGCTCCGTTATGCACAAAGCGACAAGCTCGCAGAATAAGGAGGTAAATTTATGAAGAGCTTCGGAAGAATGTTCTATGACTCTTTCAAGTCACTGAAAGATCTTAGAACATTGACAACAGCAGGAATACTGATAGCGTTGGCGTTTGCTATCAGATCATTTTCCATTGAGGTAACGCCTGACTTGAGGATCGGTTTCACTTTTCTTGCAACCTGTACTATAGGTATGCTTTACGGACCTGTGGTATGCGGAATGTCTACATTTGTGCTTGACTTTCTAGGATATATAGTGCAGAACAAATCTCCGAGAGCCTACAGCCCACAGCTTGCAATGGTAGTTATTATTTCAGGTATCATCTACGGCTGTCTGTTGTATAAGTGCGATTTTAACAACAAAAAGCTTCAAAGCTACATAAGGATCGCAATTGCAAGAGGAAGTGTTATACTTTTCTGTAATATAGGACTTAATTCTTATTTCCTGTATACACTTTATGTAAACAAGACTTTTGGCATCACAAACCTCACCAAAGAAGGAATGAGCGGTTTTCTTACATACTGCACACCGAGAATAGCGAAAAATCTTATCCAGCTCCCTGTGGATCTGATCTTGCTCATGTTATTCCTGCCTGCTGTGAAGTTTGCTTATGAAAAAGTAAGAACACAGTTTGGACATAAAGCGACAAATACATGATTTAAAGCAGCGGCAGAAATGTCGCTGCTTTTTTGCGTGAAAATATACAAGAAAAATGGGGTACTAATGTGAAATTTAGGTGAAACACTTGAAATCCGTTGAGATTTAGTGTATAATTAAAATTAAGTTATTTTTAAGGCAGGCTTCTGCCTTTTATTCAGAAAGGTCTTGAGTGTATGATAAATGTTGGTTTTATCGGTGCAGGAAATATGGGCTATGCTATCATGAAGGGCATTGCAGGCAGTAAAATGAGTAAGGATATTCAGCTTTACGCTTTTGATAAATATGCTCCGATACTTGATAGACTTGACGAGCTTGGAACAGTAAAATGTTCAGGCTGTGCAGAGGTAGTTGAAAAGTCAGAATATGTTTTTCTTGCAATTAAGCCTCAGCAGCTTGACGAGGTGCTTGATGAGATAGCTCCTGCGGTAACGAAAGATACGGTCATAGTTTCTATCTGCGCAGGCATTACAGATGATTATATCGCTTCAAAAACTGTGGCTGGCGCAAAGGTAGTGCTTGTTATGCCAAACACTCCTCTTCTTCTTGGGGAGGGCGCAACTGCTCTTTCACGCTCTGACAGCGTAACAGATGAGGAGTTTGAGCTTGTTTGCAATATATTTGGCTCATGCGGTATGTATGCCGTCATATCAAAGGATAAAATGAAAGAGATAATAGCAATAAACGGCTCATCTCCTGCTTTTATCTATCTGTATGCTCAGGCATTCGTAGAGTATGCGAAGAGCGTTGACATCGATGAAACAGTTGCAAGAGATCTTTTTGCAAAGTCGCTTATCGGCTCTGCCAAAATGATAACTGACAGTGGCAAGTCACTTGACGAGCTTATTGAAATGGTATCATCAAAGGGTGGCACAACTATCGCTGGTCTTGAAAAGCTCCGTGAGGGCGGTCTGCCAAAGGCTGTTGAGGATTGCTGCAAGGCTTGCACTAAGAGAGCTTACGAGCTTTCAAAATAGTTATTTTTTCTGCACCGTGGCATATACATTACTCAAAGGAGTGATGTATAATGAACAGCGGGACAGGCATATACAAAAGCGGAGTTCTTGCATTTTTTGCAGGAGCTATCCTGATTGGTGCGCTTTTGGGTGCTGTTACTTTTTGCTTTATGGGCAGCGACGAACTTTCAATGCTGTCGGTGTTTTCAAACAGCTTTGTTGACGTGAGGTCGTCAGGTGATCTTGAAGAAATTCTTGTGAGGTCTTTTTTCAGTTCGACTGTTTTTTTAGCAGTTGTGTTTTTGTCAGGTTTTTCTTCACTGGGACAGCCTTTAGCTGTTGCAGTATTGCTGTTGCGTGGCACGGGCTGGGGTGTTGCAATGTCTCAGCTTTACAGCATTTACGGCGGACATGGTGCATTACTTTCAGCGATGTTTGTACTTCTTCCTGCAGTCATAACAGCGGCGGCACTTATGATAGCCGCAAGGGAAGCTGTCGCTATGTCAAATATCCTGCTGCGCATTGTTTTTTCTGAAGGACAGCATAGCGGTCTGCGACAGACGGTGCGGCTTTATGCTGTTAAGTTTCTTGTGCTTGAAGCAGCGGCGGCTGTTGCGGCTGCGCTTGAATGTCTGCTGACGATTATTTTTGCAGGACGAATTTAGTATACAGTATACAAAGAATGAAATAAAATTCGGGGCAATTTCGGGGACTATTAATTTTAAGGAGCGGTGTAATGTCTTTATTTGGTAATTACAATACCCCTGGCAGAGGTGTGCTTAAAGCACCTCAGGAGAAAAAGGGTATTTTTAAGTTTTTTGAAGTCTATGGCAGGCATATGTGGAAGCTTATGGAGCTTAATTTGCTGTATTTCGTTTTCTGCATACCGATGACGCTTATGGTCATACTTATGCTTATGACATCAAATCCAATATGGCTCTTACTGGCGATACCGTCAGTATTGGTAGGACCTGCAACGGCTGCAATGACAAAGGTTTGCCGAAATTATTCTCAGGAAAGAAATGCGTTTCTGCTACATGATTTCTGGGATTCTTTCAAGAAGAATTTCAAGCAGGGCACTATCATGGGTGCCATAGATATCATCTTCGCTATAGGATTTATGGTCGGGATTCCAATGTATAAATATTGGGCAGAGCAGAACTCCATGATATACATTCCGTTTGTTATCTGCATAAGCTGTCTTATCGTATTCTTCATGATGCACTTTTACATCTATCTTATGATAAGCTCCACTAACCTTAACATGAAGCAGATAATAAAGAACTCGTTTTATCTTGTGAGTCTTGGCATAAAGCAGTCTCTTTGGTCACTTCTGGTATCGCTTATCGTTATTGTTATGATGTATCTTTTCCTGCCGTATTCTCTGTTCATATTGCCATTTTGGCCTCTTTCGTTCATATGCTTCGTGACTTGCTTCAATTGTTATCCTGTTATCAGAAAACACGTTATCCAGCCTTACTACGATCAGCGTGGTGAAAGCAATCCTGAGTTCGCATACAAGAATGCAGACCCTGACGAACAGCTCTTTGAGGATAGAGCGGCGGAAGAAACTCCTGTCAAGACCAAAGAGAGCAGAAAAAAAGGCAAAACAATCTCATAAAAAACATAAGGACAGCTCGTTTGAACTGTCCTTTGTTTATGCTAATTATTTTTCGATTTCGCCAAGTGAAAGCGCTTTGAGATAAGCGTTTATGAAACCGTCAAGGTCGCCGTCCATAACAGCGTTTACATTGCTGTTTTCAAAACCCGTTCTGTGATCTTTTACAAGAGTGTATGGCATGAAGACATAGGAACGTATCTGAGCACCCCATGCGATCTCTTTCTGAACACCCTTGATATCCTCTATCTTCTCTAGATGTTCACGCTCTTTTATTTTGATAAGCTCTGCTTTGAGCATTTTCATTGCATAATCCCTGTTCTGGAACTGTGAACGCTGTGTCTGGCATGATGTAACGATGCCTGTTGGTATGTGGGTAAGTCTTACGGCTGATGAGGTTTTGTTGATGTGCTGTCCGCCTGCACCGCTTGCACGATAAACGTCCATTTTAATGTCCTCAGGACGGATATCTACTTCGATTGTATCGTCTATTTCAGGCATAACGTCCACCGCTGAGAATGACGTGTGTCTGCTTCCTGAGCTGTCGAAAGGTGAGATACGCACTAGTCTGTGTATTCCTGCTTCACTTTTAAGATAGCCATAAGCGTTTTCACCCTCCACGATAACGGAGGCACTCTTCATGCCAGCCTCTGCACCCTCGAGATAATCAAGAGTAGTCATTTTGAAGCCGTGGCTTTCACACCATTTGTGATACATCCTGAAAAGCATTTCGCTCCAATCCTGCGCCTCAGTTCCGCCTGCTCCTGCATGAAAGTTGATGATAGCGTTGTTGTGATCATACTCGCCTGTGAGCAGAGTGTCAAGCTGTGCGGCGTCAAGACCCTCTTTTAGAGTTTTAAGGTCAGACTGTATTTCGTCGATCATGTCCTCGTCACCCTCATCGGCTGCCATTTCAATAAGCACTTCGATATCCTCAAATGACGACTTGAATTTATTGTATTTTTCCAGCTTGCCCTCAAGATTTCTTGTTTCCTGCAAAACCTTCTGTGATTTCTCCATGTCGTCCCAAAAATTAGGCTCTGCGGCTTTTTCGTGAAGCTCTGCAATCCTTTCCTGAGAACGTTCAATATCGTATACGTCATGCAGCTCGCTGATGATAGGTCTAAGAGCTTCAAGCTCTGACTTTAAGTTTTCTAAAAATACCATATCTTTTTCTCCTTATTTT
>OLYB01002237.1_pt1 | contig 13670 bp, 8 predicted proteins | sample 1674481 | NCBI WGS metagenome assembly OLYB01 (sample SAMEA103958167, study PRJEB25191) | human gut metagenome
TGATCTCGGTTCCGTCAATAGATTTCAGTTTCAGATTGATCCTTGAAACCCCTTCACTAATTTGAATGAACTCAGATTTTACTCCCATCTCATGTAATCTACGGATAATTTCTTTCCCTACAAACCCTGCAGTAAATCCAAGTGCAGTGTTCTCAATCCCAAGATTCATAAGGACTGTGGAAACATTAATTCCCTTTCCCCCCGGAAGCATCAGCTCTGAACTTGTTCTGTTTGTCAGCCCCAGTTTAAAATCATCTACCGAAACGATATAGTCCAGAGATGGATTAAAAGTCACTGTGTAAATCATCTCTTCTTTCCCTCCCGTTTTATATTGGTATCCTTTCGGAGTCTTTATTTCACTTGCACCAAAAGATTCCAAAAGTACATATTGTCATGTCTTTTCTGCATGTTCATGACTGTTTTTTGTTTATGATCTTAGTATACTGTCATATTCATTCAAAGTCAATCAAACTAATTCATAAAAATAATGACTGATTTTGGTTCACTTTGCACAAAAAGTCATAATCAGTCAAATACAAGCAAAAAAATCCTCTGATCAGGATTGCTATAAATTCCATAATCAGAGGATTTACTGTTTTCTGTTATTTTATTACTTTTGATTCCTTACATTTTATGCTTTTCTGCTGCAAAGAACGCTTTTGTTTCTTTTACGATCACTCCACTTAATGCGAACAATGCAATCATATTCGGAATCGCCATCAGTCCGTTGAAGATATCTGCGATCGTCCATACAGCAGATACCGTCATAAATGGTCCTATAAACACTGCAAGGATATACAGCCAGCGATATCCCTTTAAAACAGTCTTTTTGTCCCCAACCAGATATTCCAGACATTTTTCACTGTAATAATTCCATCCAAGGATCGTCGTAAATGCGAAGAATACAAGACATAACATTAACACAAAAGATGCCACCTGCTCCGGGAATGGCAGTCCTATCTGAAATGCTTTCGTGGTTACAGAGACACCTTCTAATCCCATATCCCAGGCTCCTGTGATCACGATGGAAAGTCCGGTCATCGTACAGATGATCACCGTGTCAATGATCGTTCCCAGCATGGATACAAGTCCCTGTGTCACCGGCTCATTTGTCTTTGCCGCTGCCGCTGCGATCGGCGCACTGCCAAGTCCTGCCTCATTCGAAAAGATTCCGCGGGCAATTCCCATCTGCATGGCGATCAGGATCGATCCAAGGGTTCCGCCTGCAGCCGCACGAAGTCCAAATGCACTCTGCACGATCTCTACGATTGCTCCCGGAATTGCGCTAAGATGCGTAAATAGTATGATCAGTACCACAACGACATAAAGCAGTGCCATAAAAGGTACCACAACCTGTGCTACTGTGGAAATACGCTTAATACCGCCAATGATAACCAGTGCCACACACAGTGTCAGAATAATACCTGCGATCACAACCGTCCAGGAATAGGTTCTGCCAAACAGTTCCACTGTCCATGTATTCTGCGGATCAAAGAAATTGTTCACGGCACTTGTGATCCCGTTGATCTGCGTAAAAGTTCCGATTCCAAGTAAACCTACTCCGACACCGAAAAATGCAAAAATTTTTGCGAGCCATTTCCATTTTTCACCCATTCCGTTTTCGATGTAATAAAACGGTCCTCCGACGATATGACCGTCCTTTGCCACAACACGGTATTTAATTGCAAGCAGACACTCGGAATATTTCGTCGCCGTTCCAAGCAGTGCTGCGATCCACATCCAGAACAGTGCACCCGGTCCTCCGGCGACAAGCGCGGTTGCCACGCCGACAATGTTACCTGTTCCGATCGTTGCAGACAATGCTGTGCAGAGTGCACCGAAACTTGAAACTTCCCCGTGTTCTCCGTTTTTTTCATTTGCCACCATATGTTTTATGGCAAGTGGCAGTTTCGTGATCTGAAGTCCACGCAGCCGGATCGTAAGAAAGATACCAACCGCTAAGATCAACACGATCAGTGGAACTCCCCAGACGAAATCATCAATCGCTTTTAACATTTGTACCCGTTCCTTTCCCAAAACTTTAGATACGTACCACATTACCATGGGAAAGAGTTCTTTGCAAGTATTTTATGCTCCGTCTGCCGTTTCTCACGTCTTTGCTTTCATTTTACTCAAAATATTTAACGCCCCAGACACTCTCATTTGCTCCAACAGCAGAAAATGTCATGACATCCGTGCCTGCTTCATCTTTCATCTGACAAAATACACCGTTATATTCTTTTCCCCCGTATGTGAGCGTCATATAGCAGGTGCCATTCTCCATACTCCAGGTGCCTTCTAAGGTTTCGCCGTACACGTTTCCGTTCTCCATCAGCACCAGTTTTACCGGCTGTGCAATCCTGGCACTAATTGAGGTTCCCTGATCAATCACATAGTAAGTTCCTGCCACTTCCGAAATGCCATAACCGCTCTCTGCGATCGTCTCACCGTCCGTCGCATACGGAAGCATACACGGCCATCCATCCTGATTCAGAAAATACTGGTGTACACGCGGCTCGTGATATTCCTGTCCGTTGTCAAAGCGCGTGTGGTATACAATATATTTCTTTCCATCTTCATCCACAAAAGCTGAATTGTGCCCGGTCGCCATATATGCCTTATTAAGACCCGGCAGATAATAATTGCCGGAAAGTTTTAAGCCATAAACTGCATTGTCATCCCACATCCCCGGATATGCCCCATTCATATCGACATACTCTCCATCCACCGTTTTTGAGCGGAACACACGCATCTGATAGCCGCCCTCTCTCGTCAGGGAACCATAGGAAACAAACAGATAATAATATCCGCTTTCCTCATCATAGAGAATGTAAGGTCCCTCGATCGATTTGTGTCCGCCGCCAAGCAGACGTTTGCCAAAATACGGATCCACACCGTTTTTTTCATCTTCTTTGGGGTGGATGACCAGGCCTGTTTTCTCATCGATCTCTAACAGAAAAATCCCACCCGACCATGAACCGTAGACCATCCACATTTTTCCGTCCGCATCATAAAAAACGGTCGGATCGATCGCATTTGGATATTTCTCATAGTTATATTTATTTCCCGCCATGATGTAGTTCTTTTTTGCATAGTCGATGTCCACATAATCGAGCACATCGGTCGCCTCGATCGTATCTTTTGTAAATCCGGAATAGATGAGCGCTCCCTTCCATGTATACGGTCCTTCCGGTTTATCTGAAACCGCATAACACAGATTCGATGCATTCCAGGTCGAAGACGTACAAAAATACATGTAATATAAGTCCTGTGCCCTGTTGTAAACCACGTCCGGCGCCCAAACATGATAAGTCCCATCGTCAGTCGGTATCACAGAGTCTCTGCTTCCCGTATAATCAAATACATGCTCTGTTCCAAGCAGATCATCAAAGATCGGATTCGACGATGTATATCCGTCACCGATCGATGTCCAGTTCCGCAGATCTTCAGACGATGCCGCTGACATATGTGATCCGAAAATGTAATAGGTACCATCCGCCTCTATCACGGATGGATCATGTACACTGACGCCCGCCGTAATATCCGCCGTTTTGATTCCTTCATAACTCACTGTAAAATCCTTCGGGATCTTTCTGCCCCCTGACAGTGCCGTCCCCGTAAGCACTGCTGCAAACCCCAATACAATTCCTGCATAAAAAATGATTTTGCTTTGTTTTCTCATACGGCTCCTCCATTTCTGTATGATATCTAACTCTACAATAGCAAAATCATTTTTATTTTACAATTATTTATTTTACTTTTTCATAAAATATTTTACTTTTTATTTTTGTTCCCATTCCTGCTCGCGGAACAGATTATCAACAATCACACGGTACTCCGCCACATGCTGCGTCTTTTTGATCTGCTTTACATATTTTTCGGGTTCTGTAAAATATTTTGCAAAATAAAACCACAGCTCTTTCATACGAAACAGCGTGTTGCGCTCCCCTGACATTACATCCAGATATCCTTTTAATATGTCATCATGAAACGCATGAAACTGATCCTTTGTGATCGGCGCATGTCCTGTGAGTTCTCCGATCAGACCCGGATTTTTTAAAACTCCTCTTCCAAGCATGAGATGGGACACCAGGCTGCCAGTGTCCTCCGGATCCGTCTGATGCCCGGATTCCTGCATAAAAGCACATTCCCTTTTCTCTTCCATCTGCTGTCTCCATGTCCGGTAATCCTCCACGGAGCAGATGTCACCGTTGTAACATAGCGTATGTCTGCTGTTTTCCACCGCATATAAAAACGCTTCCATATCCGGAGTATTGTTATAAAAGTCCTTCTGTACACGCGGATGAATGATCAGTTCCTCCATCGGATATTTTTCATAGATGGAAAGAAGATGCTCCCACTCCCCGGCATCATTGACACCGACACGTGTTTTGACGGAGATCCAGAGCGGACATTCCGCAAAGATCTCTTCTAAAAAATGATCCAGTTTCTCCGGCACCGCAAGAAATCCTGCGCCGCGGTGCTTTGCCACGACCGTCCCGGACGGGCACCCAAGATTTAAATTGACGCTCTCGTAACCATAGTTTCCTAACTCTTTTGCGATTGCCAGAAAATCTTCTGCACGATTCGTCAGAATCTGTGGAACCACATGCATCCCTTCATTATGTTCCGGCAGAATGTCTTTGATCTCTTTGTAATTCATCTTTTTATTATTGATGAATGGTGTAAAATAGGTATCTATATTTCCAAAATGTTTCTGATATGCATTTCGGAACACAAAACCGGTAAGTCCCTCCATCGGTGCTAAATAAAATTTCATTTTTGTCATCCTACAAAGCTTCCCACTGTGCATATAGTTTTACTGTTGCTCCATTTGTAAGGGAAAGATTTGATACTGTTGCACCATCTCCATAAAAAGTATCGCTGCCATCCGCTTTGGTACTCCATCCGATAAACTTATATCCATTTCTCTGGAATGTATTTGCAGAGAGTTTATAGCTTGTATTGTATTTGCAGGAACTGATCGATTTCATCGAACCACTGGTTGCTCCATTTCCGTCAAACACGATATTGTAAGTATTGATCTTCCATTTTGCATACAGTTTGTAATTTTTACGGGTTCCCTTTTTGATCTTCGTGATCTTGTTTTTAAATGCAGAATCCGTATACCATCCTTTAAAGGTATATCCTTCTTTGGCAGCTGCTGCAAGCTGGATCGTAGGTGTGTCGTAATAGTAGCCGGTCGGATTTTCAGACGAAATGGTTCCTCCGTCAAGTACATATTTTATCGTGTACTGCTTTTTGCTCCACTGCGCATACAGTGTGACTGTCTTACCGTTTTTCGCTGTGATATTACGGATATCCTCTCCGTCTTCATAAAAATCACCTTTGCCGTTTTTCTTTGTATTCCAGCCCTCAAACACATAACCCGTGCGCTTGAATTTATTTTTTGTAAGCGTATAGGTCTTGCCATATTGGCAGACAGAGACACCTTTCATGGAACCGCTGGTTGCGCCGTTTCCATCGTATTTGATTTTATATTTATTGATCTGCCACTTTGCATAAAAGGTCAGATTTCCAATTGTACCTTTTTTGACCTGTGTGACACGTCTGGTGCATTTTTTGTCTTTATACCAGCCTTTAAATGTATAGCCATATCTGACCGGTGTTTTTAATTTGAACGTTCTGGTATCTACGTTGTATTTCTTTGCAGTACCATCCGCAAGTTCTCCGCCGTTCGTTTTGTAAGTGATCTTGTAAGTATCCCTTGACCACTGTGCATACAGATCAACAACTGCACCGTTTTTTGCAGAAAGGTTCTCGATTTCTTCCTTGTTGCCGTATTTCTTTCCACTTCCATCTGCCTTTGTGTTCCAGCGGACAAATTTATATCCCTTGCGTTTAAATTTATTTTTTCTAAGGGTATAATCCATATCATATTCGAGATTTTTCATCTCCTGCATACTGCCGCTGGTTGCCTTGTTTCCATGAAAGCGAACGGTATATTTATTTGCTTTCCATTTTGCATAAATGGTAAGGTTGCCTTTTGATCCTTTCGGAATCGTTGTGATCCTGTTTTTAAAGCTGCTCTCCTTATACCATCCTTCAAATGTATAACCTTTTTTCTTTGCTTTTTTCAATGTGATCGTTTCTGTTGTGATCTTATAAGACGATGGATTGGCATCGCTATTTTCCCCATCATAGAGTACATATTTGATGGTATATTTCTTTGTTACCGGATCGTCCGGGTTATCCGGGTTATCCGGATCATCCGGACTGTCACCGTTATATTTTGCCCAGTAGACATCTCTTGCGCGTTTCGCACGTCCTTCAAAATATACACTGTTACAGCGCTCAAAATATTTTGCCCAGTTATACCCGGCTGTATAGGCTCCGTCTGCAGTGTTTTCGACATTTTTCACTTTGGAAAATGCATATTTCTCGGAATGTTCCAGTTCGTATTTTAAAAACTTAAGCTGCCCGTCGATGGAAGTATAATCATAACCATTGCTGCTGCAGTAGTTTCTCAGGTCATCAAATCTCGAAGCATTCCACTGACAGATACCATAACTGATCTTGCCGTTGGTATCAATGACGCTTATGGTTGGGTTAAAAGAAGATTCACTCTCAATATTGGCAAGCACACCACAGGCCGCTGCTGTATTTAATTTGAGCTTTCTTTTCGCAAATTTATATACTTTTTTTTCGTTGGATTTTTTCTCATCCTGAGAAATGGCTGCACCTTTATAGAGACTTGTCCCTGAGATCACCACATTGATGTATGGGATTTTGTCCTTTTGTCCTGCTCCAAGTGAATACTGATCGGTATCCCATTTCGGGTCAAATTCATAGACAAAATAATTCGTCGTGTCATAGTCTCCGACACAGCTCCAGGTTACCGGAATACTCGTTGTCTCTTTGCCGCCATCCAGATAAACATCAATGCTCTGCGGCATCTTGGCAAGCAGGCGGTTCAGGCTGATTTTACCTGTCATACGAATCTCTTTCGGGTTGTCCGAAAGATCTGCAAATCCTGTGATCTTTTTCTTTTCCGTCGTGCCTTCCTGTGTTTTCGTTTCTGCTGCATACACAGACATATCTGTTGCAGCCGTACCGACAGCAAGCAGGAGCGCCATCGCCCCTGCTGCCAGTCTTGTCATGATTTTTTTTGCATAACTTTTCATAGCTGTCCTCATTCCTGCGGATTACTGTCTGTATCCTGTACTCTCATTAATAAGTCTTATACCGGATACTGATATTTACCTTGCCATTTACACCATTTACTGTACCCTGGTTCGTGTATCTCCACATTACCACATTACCTTTACCCTGGTAACCGCTTCCAAGACTCTCTGCACGATAATTGATAATCCACAGATCTGTTCCTGTGAGCTTGCTTGTATCCACATATTTGCCCGGATACTGCTGTAAAAGTTTCTGGTTCAGACCAAGTGCAAACTTATACTGTTTTCCACCATCAATGATTTCTGTCCTGAATGCATTGATAAAATCAATTCTCTGTGTTGCTGTTACATTATTGTACAATAATGAGATATCATCAAGTACATATACAACCGGATAGTCTAACTTCTGTGCATTCAGAATATTTAATACTTTATCACCCTCAGCTTTTGCCTGCGCTGCGTTCTGCGCCAGGGAGTAGCAGTATACACCAACCTTAAGGCCTGCTGCTTTCGCATTCTTATAATTTGTCTGGAACTTCGCATCCGCTGTTGTTCCTTTGGAAATACGAAGCATTACACATTCGTATCCGGCTGCCTTGATCGCATTAAAATCTACCGTACCGTTATCACTTGAAATATCTATGATCTTATTCTCTGTCTCAAGTTTGTCTTTTACCGTTACCGTGATTTCTTTCGTGATTCCGTTTGCAGATGCCTTTACGGTCGTTGTTCCAGCCTTCAGACCATAGATTGTTCCATCTGAGGAAACAACGGCGATCGTAGAGTTAGCAGAAGACCAGTATACCACACCGTATGGTTTTGCAGTTGCTGTTACTTTTACACTCGTTCCTGTCTTGATCAGTACACTCGTTGTGCTCACTTCAAGTGCTGACGATATAACACTTACACAATCCGTTGTTGCACTGACGTACTCTCCACGAACCGCATAAATCTTATAATAATAGGTTTTTCCTGTCACAGCGGTATAATCAATAAAAGAATTTGTTGTACAAAGTTCCGTTGCAATCTTATATTTTCCGTTCTCAGAGTTACTTCTCAATACGGTATAAGTTTCTGCACCATCCACCGCATTCCATGTCAGCTTGATCTGGTTTTCAGCAATTGAGGCTGCATATAATCCGGTTGGTTTTGAAAGAACCGGCGTTGCCTGTTTCACTGCGGAATAGTCACCATAAAGTTTTTTGCCATTTTTGTTCACATAAGCTCTTACTTTATAATAATAGGTCTTTCCTGTCTTTAACTTACTGTTCTTATAAGAAAGCGTATTAACGGAAGAACAGGTTTTGACTGGTTTATATTTTCCATCTTTCTCTGTTGCACGATATACACGATATCCATCACACCCTTCTACTTTCTTCCAGGAGACCGTAATGGTGTTATAATTTGCTGCAACTACCTGGATGGAAGGTTTTCCCGGAAGTACCTGCATGGATGCCGGATCGGAATAATCACTGTAGATTTTCTTTCCACCGGACGTACAGAAAGTACGAACTTTATAATAATAGGTATTACCGGTTACAAGTCCCTTATCCACATACGAAGTTGTTGTTCCCTTATTGATCGTCTTAATTTTTCTGTATTTTCCATTTTCAGAAGTGCTGCGGTAGATCGCATATCCCTTTACATAACGGTTTTTGGATGCTTTTACCTTTTTCCATGTAACTTTCAGGCTTTCATTTCCTGCCGATTTCACTTTAACCGTTGTGATACTCGGTGCGGCTGTAATGCCTTTTACACCTGAATAAGCGGAACGGAGCATTTTACCGCCCGAAATGTTTTTGTAAGTTACTACTTTATAATAATACTTCTTTCCGATCTTAACGTTTTTATCTGTATAAGATCCGGTCATGGCTCCGCTCTTTCTTTTTACGGTTCCGATCTGCTTATAACTTCCTTTTTTAGAAGCTGCACGGTAAACAATATATCCGTCCTCATCCCCTGCGGAAGTAACATTCCAGCTCAATACGACGCTGTTGTATTTGCCGGATTTGATCGTGTCGATCGTTACCGGAAGAAGTTTCGGTGTTGCAGTAAGTTCATTGGAAGTTCCACCATATGCTCTTTTGCCATTTTTATCTTTTGCAAAAGATACGATTTTAAATGTATATTTCTGACCAGGTGTAAGTCCTGTCACTGTATAAGAAGTACTCTTTGTACTGCATCTTTTTACCAGCTGATCTGCTCCGTTTACAACCTGATATACTGCATATCCGCCACCTGTGGATGGCATGTTCACTTTATTCCATGTCAGTTTGATCGCCGTTGCACCTGCTGCTTCTGATTTTAATGTTACTGCTTCCGGTGCCGCCTTGATCGACTGCACATCCGAATAGTTCCCTGCTACATTCTTATCCCCGACTGTACGGAATGCACAGACTTTATAATAATACTTCGTTCCTACCGACAATTTTTTATCTGTACAGGTAATCGTCGTTTTATCATTGACTGTCTTAACAGCTCTATAGCCGCTGTCCTTTTTCGTAGAACGATATACTTTATAGCCATGTGCACCGCTGATCTGATTCCATGTGATCGTCACACTGTTGTAAGACGCATTTCTAACTGTAATCTGTGGTGCCTCTAAAGCAGGGGTTGCCGATGCCTCGTTGGAATAATCTCCATATACCTGACTTCCATTTACCGTTTTATATGCTCTTACTTTGTATGTATAAGCAGTACCTGCTGTTACTTTTGTATCGCTGTAACTTGTCTTTCCATTTGTTACAGTTGCAATCTTTTTATAAGAGGATGATGTTTTTCTGTAAACCTCATAACCCGTCACACCATCCACGGCACTCCATGCCAGTTTTACTTCTTTATATCCGGCTGATTCTGCGTTCAGTCTTGTCGCTGACGGAAGCGGTTTGCCGGAGAGAATGCCCGACGCATCACCAAAAACCTTTTTGCCGTTTACCACACGATATGGCTGTACTTTATAATAGTAGGTCGTTCCGGCTGTCAGTGCGGCATCCACATAACTTGCTGCACCGTTCGTGATATCCGTGAGCTGTGTGTCCACTTTTGATTTATCTGTGGAACGATATACGATATATCCGGTTGCACCATCCACTTTTTCCCATTTTAGTGTCAGGCTGCTGTAACCTTCCGCTGTAACAGATGTCATTGCTGCTTTTCCAAGCTGTGGTGTTGCTTTTACGGATGCATAGGTATCCGTATTGGCATAATCCGTCTGTCCGTTGTTCGTATATTTTGTATAGGCATATACATGATAAATATAGCTGATTCCGGTCTCTGCTGCCGTATCTTTATACGACACCGTATCGGTACCATCCACATGTGCGATCGTCTGCTCTGTATCTGAGCCTTCCACTTTTCGTGTGATGGTGTAACCGTCTGCATCTGCTGTTTTTGACCAGCCTAAACTTACTGTATTATATGTCGTATCCGCCGTACAGCTTGACGGCGCATTTTTCGGTTTTACGACAATATAATAATTATCTTTATCAGCCGGTGTATCTTTTACCTGAAGTGTAAGGACAGCAACACCTGCTGCTAATGTCTTTACCTCTCCTGTAAGCTTTCCATCTACTTTTGACGTGGTAAGTGCTGCGATACTGTTATCATCGATCAGCCACTCAACCTCCGGCTCATCATCTCCCGTTGTCTCAAACGAATATCCCGGAAGCGTCACTGTTTCTCCCGCGCTGACAACTGCATATTTATCTTTTTTGCTTATGATGACTCCATTTGCAGTCGCTTCCTTAATCTCGGTATCTTCCGTTGTTTCCGTCTCTTCGGTAACCTCAGTGGTTTCCGTAGGATCTGTCACTTCGGTAGTTTCCGTCACCTCGGTAGTTTCCGTCACCTCGGTATTCTCGGTATTTTCGGTTACTTCCGTTGTTTCTGTCGTTTCGCCGGCTTCGGCTGCCTCGCCGGCTTCAGTCTGTCCTGTTACCCCGGACGGATCCTCATGTTCACCATTTTCTCCGGTCTGGTCTGACTGAGCATCCGTCAAAACCCCAGTCTCATTTTCTGTGGCATCCGTCTGTTCTACGACCTGTCCGTTTGCCGCTTCTGCTGCAAATGCCATGGTATCGGAACAGATGATCATAGTACCCGCCAATGTGATACACAGACCGCGCTTTAACCATTCCAGTCTCTTTTTTATCATAACATTTTGCCTCCCATCCTCTTATTTTTCTCTTTTGGGGCAGTTTTTGCGAAACCTGCCCATCATTGGTATTGTAGCACAATTTTCCATCTGAATATAGTTTATAAGGGATTTTAAGCAAATATTAAGATTTTTTTCGTTACTGTTCACTCGTACCTCGTTCCAGTAACGGATTTTGCCGATGCTTCGCATTCCAAATCGGCAAAATCTGCTACCACCACTGTATCATACGGCATTTTCAGTTCAGAAAATGCCTACCTGTGAACAGTAACAAAACAATAAAAAAGAAATCGCATAGATACATGAGCTGTAGTATACTGTGTCTATGCGAATTTATAATAGTCTTAGGGCAGCTTAATGCTTATGTAGGATATTATAAGAAAAATGAGATGATAGAGGGAGATAATCCTCCAGTAGGAATACTGCTTTGTACAGATAAAGGTTCTCAGATGGTAGAATATGCCTTATCTGGAATGGATAATCAGTTATTTGTTTCAACGTATATGTTGCATTTGCCTGACAAGAAGAAACTCGAAGAATTTATGTTAAAAGAGATAGAAGAAATGGGAATGTAAAGTTAAGCACTTTGTAATTATGGGTATGAAGTATTTTCTGTTAAATGTGGATAGTTTGGAATTTTAATATGGAAAATGAGATAAATTATTCTGATATTTGAAAGTGATCAGTCAGATGGGAAGTTATTTGACGCTGTCCGTTCGGTAAGATTTAAACAAATCTTCATCTGTTCTTAATACATCACATTATTACCTTTAAAACCACAGATATAAACGATATTATTACAAATACGGTTGGGACTATAAACAGATATTTTATTGCACGCTGGATAACAGGTAGTTTAAAAAAAAGAGTATTGCTAAATTCAAAAAAGAGTGACTTTTATGTAATATGCAGTTCTGTCGTAGTTAGTATGTTTTTGTTTCAACCTTTTGTTTCATCATTATTATGGGAAATGGCAGTGTAACTTCAAGTTTGGTTAAATATAGAGAGAAATGTTATACCTCGGCTAAAAAGATACAATATTAGATGTTTCATGAGCAGTATTTGAGTTTATTTTAAATTCAGGTATTGCTTTTTTATTTATGCAAAGTTTCACGGGGCCGCTGGTATTTTTTCTCATGTTCATTTATAATTGCTGATAGAGAAAACTGGAAAGAACACCCAATGAATCAGAAAGTAGAGAGTATAAACACATGAAAAAAAGAATTTACAGCATGATATTAATATTAATGACCGGACTTTGTGCCGGATGTGGCAAAGAAGGAGTAAAAAATAATAATACAGGAATAGAAAGCGAATCTTCCCAGGTGGAAGATTCGGTCAGTTTTGAAAACACAGAAGACACAGAAAGCACAGAAGACACAGAAAGCACAGAAGACACAGAAAGCACAGAAAATACAGAAAGTACAGAATACAATGACGTCGTATTAAATGAAGAAACGGATTTTACTTATGACTATTCGGAGGACATCAAAGCGGATGTTGACAATGTGGTATCAGGTTCCGCATCACTGCAGGACGAATTGGAGAATATTGAGAACATCGTAAAGAAATATACGCCGCTGGCGCAGGCAGCCCAGACACAGACAGAAATGAATCTGTCATCCAGATGGTTTTTCGACATATGGGATACGGAATTAAATAACCTTTGGAGCAGATTCAGTGATCTGGCAGATCCGCAGACAAAGGAGAAGATCCTTACAGAACAGAGAAACTGGATCGACATGAAGGAAGAAGTGACCTTGCTTGACATTGGATCTTACGAAGAAAACGGCAGTATGTATCCGCTTCTTCAGAATTCTTATCTGGAGGAGATCACGAAGAACAGGGCTTATGTTATTGCAAATGAGCTGGCAAAGATAAAGGGGGAATCCTTTGTTATGCCGGAAAAATCAGCAAAGTACGGTCTGTTTGTGGACAATCAGGGGACTGGCAGCGTATACAGTTCCCTGATCACCAGACAGGGGCTGGAAGGAGAGGATGAAGCGCTTATCTCCATTTACAGAGAGGGAGAAACAAAAGGAACATTTGTTGACAATGGAAACGGGGAGCTGGCTTTCACATCAGATGACGGAAGTGTAAAAGGAACCATCAAAATCAACGGATGGGATGGCGCAAGTTTCAAGGTTACAGAGACATCAGGAGAGGCTGTTTTTTCTGCAGGAGAGGAGGTCAATTTTCCGTTTGCATTTTGACAGCATTGTTTGATATGTTGTTTGTAATGATTCAGCGATATAACAGACAAAGAATCATGAAACTCGTAAATCGGCAGTTGCGGAGGTGAATAAAATATATGCTGAATGTGAAAAATGCTGATATGGCAGATTTTGAACAGATTATGAAAATTTATAAAT
>OLYB01002252.1_pt1 | contig 13572 bp, 6 predicted proteins | sample 1674481 | NCBI WGS metagenome assembly OLYB01 (sample SAMEA103958167, study PRJEB25191) | human gut metagenome
TATCGGCTGCTTTATCAAAAGCGATCTCCTGTTGAAGTTCGAGGATCGCATCTCTTCGCTCTTCTTTTATTTCCTCCGGGATCTGATCCGGCATAGAGGCTGCCGGTGTGTTTTCTTCCGGTGAATAAGCGAAGACGCCAAGGCGTTCGAACTCCATCTCATCGACAAATTCCATCAGTTCTTCATGCTGCTCCTGTGTCTCTCCCGGGAAGCCGGCGATCAGCGTGGTTCGCAGAACAATATCCGGAATCTCTTTTCGAAGAAGGGAAACGGTTTCTTTTAACTGTGCTTTTGTCGTGCGTCTTCCCATGCGTTTGAGAATGGCATCGCTGGCATGCTGGATCGGCATGTCCAGATAGTGACAGACTTTTTTCTCATTCTTGATCGTCTCGATCAGTTCCGGATATATCTCTTCCGGATAGCAGTACAGGATACGGATCCAACGGATACCTTTGATCTTGGCAAGTTCCTTGAGCAGAATATGCAGAGACTTTTTGCCGTAAAGATCCACGCCGTACAGCGTTGTCTCCTGTGCAACCAGAATCAGCTCTTTTACACCTTGCTCTGCAAGCGAAGCGGCTTCTGCAAGTAACTGCTCCATCGGGACGCTGCGGTAATTGCCGCGAATCTTCGGGATGATACAGTAGGTACAGTGCTTGTCACATCCCTCTGCAATCTTCAGATGTGCATAATGCCCGCCTGTTGTCAGAATACGCTTGCCGGGTACGGACGGAAGCCGGTCAAGATCATCTACATCCAGAAAATGAGAACCTTTTAAAGCCTGATCTACTGCATCAAAAATCTCATCGTACTTGGAAGTACCGATCACCGCATCGACTTCCGGTATTTCATCGACAATCTCCTGTTTATAACGCTGTGCCAGACAGCCCGTTACAATCAGAGCCTTGCACGGACCGGTCTTTTTATATTCTGCCATTTCCAGGATCGTGTTGATGCTTTCTTCTTTAGCATCATTGATAAAACAGCAGGTGTTGATGATGATAATATCCGCATCGACTTCCGTGTCCGTCATCTCAAAGCCGCGGTCAGCGAGGATGCCAAGCATCACTTCCGAATCAACCAGGTTTTTGTCACAGCCAAGAGAGATAAATAAAATTTTCTTATTCTTCATCTTCACCGCTCTCATCTTCAGCCAGGATTTTGATCTTTCCTTTATCTAATTCTTCTACTGCGATGGACAGCGGTTTTTTGCCGTCGCTATATACCAGTGCCGGTGCACCGTCGATCAGTTCTCTGGCACGTTTTGCCGTTGCCATTACGATAGAATAGCGGCTGTTTACGACAGGTGTTTCGCCTTCATTTACTTCACTGTTTGCAACTTTCATTAAGTCTGTGTAAGATGGATGTAACATAAAATCATTCTCCTTTCAAAAAGCAGTTCATATCCTGCTGCAGTTCTTTGATAAATGCTGTATTGTGGGATTTCTTACAGTGTGCACTCTGTATCAATTCGTGCACCTGTTTCACACAGGTATCCAGATCATCATTTACAATAATGTATTCATAAGAGCCCATTTCCTGGGCTTCCTGTGCTGCACGTTCCAGACGGTCATGGATGACATCGGCTGTTTCCGTGCCACGGCCAACCAGACGTTCTTTTAAAGTCTGTGCATCCGGCGGAACCAGAAACAGCATCAGAGCATCAGGGTATTTTTCTTTTACTTTTAAAGCCCCCTGGATCTCAATCTCCAGAATCACATCTTTTCCGGCATCTAACTGTTCCTGTACATATGCTTTTGGCGTACCATAGTAATTTTCAACATATCTGGCATGTTCGATAAAAGAGTCTTCTTTTATCATCTGTTCAAACTCTTCTTTGCTCTTGAAAAAATACGACACCCCATCTTCTTCTCCTTCACGTGGTTTTCGTGTTGTTGCGGAAATGGAAAGTGCGTAATTATCGTAATCGGAAAGAAGACGTCTGACAACGGTTCCTTTTCCTACTCCGGAAAATCCGGATAAAATAATCAGAATGCCTTTTTTATTCATAAACTGCCTCCTTGAGCCTCTCGTTCCTGAAATGCATCTTTTTGTGAAAAACGTTTTGCGATCGTGTCCGGCTGCAGTGCCGACAGAATGATATGGTCTTCCTGCGTGATGATCACAGCCTTGGTACGTCTTCCCTGTGTGGCATCAATGATGCGTCCCTCTTCTCTTGCATGGGACACCAGACGTTTGACCGGTGCTGCATCCGGGTTGATGACTGCCACGACTTTGGCGGTATTGACTGCATTGCCAAACCCGATATTGATCAATCCTGACAATCGTATCCCCCCTATTCTATATTCTGGATCTGCTCTCTTACTTTTTCAATCTCTGTTTTCAGATTGATCGCAAGATTGGAAGTTTCCAGGTCGTTTGCCTTGGACAAAATAGTATTTGCCTCCCGGTTCATTTCCTGGGCTATAAAGTCCAGTTTTCTGCCGATGCTTCCGCCGGTTTGCAGTGTCTGTTTCATGCTCTCGATATGGCTGTGCAGACGAACCGTTTCTTCATCCGTGCAGATTTTGTCTGCATAAAGAATCACTTCTGTTGCGATACGGCTCTCCTCGAGCTGTGTGTCACTAAGCAGTTCTTTTACTTTTTCGGTCAGTTTGGTGCGATATGCCTGAAGAATTTCCGGGGAACGTTTTTCAATCGCTGCCACATCGGTAAGCATACCGTCCAGTTTTTCAATCAGATCCAGCTTCAGATTTTCCCCTTCTCGGATGCGGGATTCTACAAACTGCTCGCATGCCCCACGAAGTGCTGTTTCAAGGACTGCCCAAATCTCCTGTTCATCTACCGGCTGCTCTTCCATTGTGAAAACTTCCGGACTGCGTCCGATCACGGAGGCACGGATATCATTTGGCAGATCAAATTTTTTCGAAAGCTGCTGATAATATTTTACATACTCTGCTGCAATGTTCTCGTTGTATTTCAAAGAGACATTGGTTTCTGTGAAATCCTCATAAGTAATAAAAATATCAACTTTTCCACGCTGTATATATTCTTTGAGAAGATTTCGAATAGCAGATTCAAAAATACTGAGTTTTTTCGGCATTTTGATGTTGGAATCAAAATAGCGGTGGTTGACGGACTTCATCTCAACCGTAAACTTGCGGTCGCCCTGGTGATTTTCATATCTTCCAAAGCCTGTCATACTTTTTATCATAATTATATTCGCTCTTTTCTTTCAAAATTGCGGCATAGAAAGCCATACTATTTTTATTATAGTCGAAAGCGTCGGAAGCGTCAACCGAAAAACAAAGAAAAATAAGACGGAGAAAACAGATTTTGTTCTCTCCGTCTCTTTTTCCGGAAGATATGCTTTTAAAGCATATTTCTATTTTTTAATAACCGCTTTCTTTGGAAGTCCAGCTTTTTTCAGCATTTTTGTATATTTGGAAAGTTTTTTGGAAGGTACGCTCACTTTTGCTTTTGAATTGATCTTGCTGAAGGCCTTGCTTCCGATGGATGTGATTCCATTTGCCTTTTTCATATTGATACTTGCAAGTTTTCGGCAGTTTGCAAATGCACCTTTTTCAATCTTCTTCACATTACTTCCGATTGTAATTTTCTTCAGATACTTGCAGCCTTTGAATGCGTTTTTGCCAATCTTGGTTACTTTATAGGTAACGCCATTGATCTTCACTGTTTTTGCGATGGATACAGAAGTAACGTTTTTCCATTTTTTACCTCCAACACCAACAACAACGGCTGTTTTTTTCTTAGCATCCAGAACACGGTAAGTCACATTCTTGCTTACTTTCTGAACAACGGTCGGTTTTTCCGGTGTAGATGGTTTTTCTGTCTGTCCAGGTGTAGCCGGTGTTTCCGTCTGGTTTGGAGTAGGTGGTGTCTCTGTTTGTGACTTCTTAAGACCTGCTTTTGCATTCTGGAGATTTGTCAGCAGTGTCTTCAGTTCTTCTGCACTTGCTCCTTCAGATGGTGCTTTTGCTGCTTCGTATGCTTCCTTGAATGCTGTCCAGCTTGCACTTGTATACGTTCCGTCTGCATTTCCTGCTTCATAAATACCTTTTATGCTGCTGTCATTTACCGCTTCATTCAGTGCTTCCTGAGCTTTTGTTACTTCCTGTTCTTCTTCATTCAGAACCTGATGGATATGGAATTCGCTTGCAGTAGCAAAACCATTGCTTCCCTCTTTTGCAACAAATTTGATATATCTTGCATCAACTGTGTTGAATTTTGCAGTCTTTTCTTTTGTATCAGATACCCATACACCATCTGTTACAACCTGTGTCCAGTCATCACTTTCTGCTTTCTTGACATACAAATCATAGCTTGTGATATATCCGTTTGCTCCGCCGGACTGTCTTGGAACATAAGTCAGTTTGTTGATCTTATATTCTTTGCCCATATCTACGGTAAACGTTGCCGGAAGTGCTTTTATGGATGGTGAGTACTGGCTGTGCCATAAGGTGCTGGTATCTCCGTCAAATGCATTGGAGATCGGACCGTCGCTGCCCTCTGCCGGATTCTGCTCGTTATCACAGGTGAAGCTGAAATCCGTTGTAGGGATGATGCTGTCATCCTGATCGTTTGTCAGTTCGATTTCATCGATCAGACCATTGAAACTGTTTCCAGTCGTGCTTCCGATGTATTTGATCGGGATGTTTAATGTTGCAAGACGGTACTGTGTACCAAGCTTTGTTGCAGTATCCATAACAGCCGGAATAGCTGTATCAGAATCGTTTACATACAGTTCTGCTTTGTCTTTATAGCCTTTGATCGTCAGATGTACCCATTCGTCTTCCGGAAGTGTATAGTCAAAGGAATAATCATAACCTTCTCTGGAATATCCGACTTTTCCGGTATTCTTCTGAACGGCTTTGATCGTGTAATCACCAAGTGTGGAAGAACCTTCAAACAGAACCTGTTCATCAGAGGATCCTCCTGCTGCCTTTTTCACCCAGAAGGAAAGGCTGGTTCCTGCCGGAGATTTGTCAAGCGGTGTTTCAATGCAGGTATCACTTTCCATAGACAGGGCTTTGCCGACTTTTCCTTCTGTGTAAGTCGCATGTTCAGCAGACACTGCATTGTATTTGTTCTTGGAAGCATCACTTCCGTCTTCTTTGTCAAAATTGTATTCTGCGTAAGTACTTCCCGCGCTCTCAATTTCATGATACGGATTGGTGTTCGGAGCAGTGGAAACTTTTGCAGTGGTTGCTTTTACTTCGTTGTATGTCTTTGTGCCTTCGCCCCAGAGTTTTTCACTCAGTGCAGACATCGGCTGGTAGATACGGTCAAAGACATCATAGTCTGTGACACCGTTTCCTCTGGTATCGATGGAGTCATTCCACAGTGCGTAAGCACCACCGATCATCTGCGGATCACCGGCCGGAATCGTTGTATTTAAATTACCGCTTTTAAATACATTCGGTTTCCAGTTTGCATAGAGGCTTGCAGCATTCAGATAATCTGCATAGTATCCTGCTGCCGGAACGATATATACATTGGAGTCCAGAGAGTTGATCAGTTCAAAGCCAAGATTGTACATTTCCGTAGGATCTGCCCAGTCTTTGCTCCATACATTGATCTCCACACCATCGCCGCGGACTTCTGTATCAGACTTGATTCTGGTAAGACCGCCCCACATACGCATTTTTCGGTTTTTGGACTTCATATAATCATCCATTTCATTTACAAAATTGCGGTACAGGGTTGCATCGTCTTCGTACTCATCCGCACCGATATGTACGGTTGTCTGTTCATCGAAAACAGGATTTTCTCCATCAATATAATCGGAGAAGATATTTTTTGCCAGCTGCGTGGATTCCGGTTTGGAAAGATCCAGATGATCTGTCAGTGGACGTTTCCAATTGCTGGAATTCATTTTCTTTAAAGCACAGTTCTGGAATGTTTTTGTAAATGCCAGTGCGTGTGCCGGTACATCGATTTCCGGAACGATATTGACACCGATCGTTCTGGAATCTTTGATCAGGCTGCGGAACTGATCTTTTGTATAATACAGATCGGTTGCTGTCGCAGTTTTACCTTCATCATTTTTTACAGAAGATTCCAGACGGAAAGCAGCGTAGGCCTTTGTAAAGCTGTTCTGCATCGTAGTCTCCGCATTGGTATCCCAGTAGTCCTCAAGGAAGATCAGGTTATCATTCAGATGTACCTGTAAGTCATTCATCTTGTACCAGGACATTGTTGCCGCAACATCTTTTACGGTCTGAAGTTCGGTTGCTTTTCGTCCGACATCCAGGATCACACCTCTGACTTTGTATTTTGGATAGTCTCTGGTTGTTCCTTTCGGAATCGTCGTTTTGTTCTGCTTCAGAATCTGCAGGAAGGTTCTGGTTGCCCAGTAAGCACCTGTTGCAGTCTCGGATTCTGTTTTGATGGAATCTCCGATCTGTGAAAGATAACCTTCGTCTTTCAGGCCTTTTCCTTTTGCTGTCAATGCAAAATAAAAATCTCCTGCTTTCACATCGCTTTCACTTCCATATACAACGGAAATATCGTTTCCGACAATGTCTTTATAATCTGCTGCAAATGTTTCTGCCATGGAAGAAAGTGTATCTTTGTCAGCAGCATTGATCACGATGCGTGAGTTTTTCGAGATGGTGAAATTGCCGGTAGCACCTGCCCACTCTGCCAGTTCCGGAAGAACGGCAGGTTTTGCATTCTCATCTGCGGTCGCTGTATGCGTTCCAGGAACGGTGATTGCAATCTCTTTTTTTGTTACCTTGTTGTTCTGATCGGTAACTTTAAATTCAACAGAAACGGTCTTATCTTCCAGAGGCTGATAAATGGTTCCGTCTGTGTCGATGATCTGTTCATAGTCTGCATAGGCTTCTACTTTTCCGCCCTCTACGGTCGGAAGATTCAACTTTTTGTCTCCGGCTTTTACAGTCAGATTGTTCAGAGCATCCCAGACTTCACTGCCGCTGCTCTGTTTTTCCCCATAAACTTCAAATTCATAGATGGAAACTGTTTTCCAGGTAATGCCTTCTGCGGTTGGGTTAAACGTATTGATGCGGACACGGATATATCTGGTCTGCACCGGATTATCCAGATTGATGATCTGCTCTTTTTCCGCAGGAGCAGAAGTAAAAGTTTTTACCGCTTTCCATGTGCTTCCGTCTTCGGAAGTTTCGATTGCATAATTGGTTGGATTTCGTCTCTCCCAGGTGATGATAACACTGTTTACAGTCTTGACTTCACCAAGATCCATGGCCAGCCAGTGCGGATTGCTCTCACTTGCATCACGTTCTTCACTTGCCCAGCGGGAAGTTTTTGTTGTTGCATCTCCGTCTTTTGCCTTTTCCGGACCAAATGCCGATGTTTCACTTCCAGATGCGGTTGCTGTTGCAGTCAGTGCATAATTCACAGAAGCTGCCTTTACTGTACCAATTGCCGATGCCGGCAACAGGCTGAATACCATAGCACCTGAAAGCAAGAAACTCATGATTTTATGTCTTGTTTTCATTTTCATTCTCCCTTCTTTAGAAAATAGACAATACCAGAAAAATAGTTTTGCATAATTCAAAACAGTTTTTGTTTAATATGCACAAACTATTCTCAGATAAGCATAGCATATTTTTGACTTTTCCGTCAAGCTGTGACCGTATTTCTTTTTCTTTTTGTACTATACGGATCATTTCTTTTGATAAACAGCTTTTTTGCTGATCCCGGCTTTTTGCAGATTCTTTTTCAGTTTTTTCAATGTCCTTGCAGAAATTTTTTTGGGTACGGTTATCTTTATCTTTCTGGAAGTACCTGCCAGTGCTTTTGCTTTGATTTTTATGGATTTTGTTCCCTTAAGTGTAATATTCTTTAAATTTTTGCATCCGGAAAAACTGTTTGCACCGATGGAAATGATATTTTTTCCAATAGCCAGAGTGCTGATCTTTTTGTTGTTTTTAGCGGCATTTTTCCGGACGGAAGTAACTTTGAAAGAAAATCCGTTGATCTTCACTTCGGATGCAATGGTAATCTTGCGTTTTTTGCCGGTTATTTTCGTTACTTCCGCCGTTCCGCCTTTTGCGGAAGTTTTTGTAACAGTATAGTGGACACCATTTAATTTTTTCACACTGCCAACAGAAGGAATCTTTTGCGATGGTCTGGTGTTGCCGCTTTCCGGTGTTTCCGGTCTGTCAGATACAGAAGGTATCCTGTTTTCCGTATCCGGTGTTTCCGGTTCCTTTCTCTTTGGCTTTTCTGTTACAGTTACTTTGCATACAACTGTCTCATTGCTGCCAAATTTTACCTGGATCGTTGCACTTCCGGCACTGTGTGCGGTCACAACACCCCTTTCATTTACCGTTGCCACGGAAGGATCACTGCTGACAAACGTTGCTTTTCCGCGGTCTTCCGGTGTAAGGGAAGTGTTTCGAAGAAACACTGCCTGATCCCCGACTTTTAAATTCAGGGTTTCTTTGTCTTTCTGATTTTCAAGCATGACATCTGCAAGAGCGATCTGTTCTGATCCGTTTTTGCCGTCTGCACAGAATTTTAAAATCTTTACGCCGGTGATATCCAGATAAACGGAAATGGCATTGTCACTTCCATTAAATGGAACAGAAGTGTAAAGCAACGTTCCGTCGCCGTAAATCTGTACTGATGCATCAGAAGTTCCTTTTTTATTCATACCGATCCATAAGGAGAGTGCATCGCTGTTCAGCCCTGAGATATCCCAGACAGCAGTATCACCGGATCTCATGCCAATTCCCTTTTCAAAGGTTCGTTCTTTTTCGTTTGTTTTTAGTGTGATCGCTGTCCCGTCGGCATTTGCGTTTTCTTTTACCGTGTTTCCATTTTCGTCAGGCGTCTGATAAAGATCACTGAGATACGTATGTTTGTCGTAGATACTGTATTTTTCATAAAGAGAAAACTGAGCTGCGGAAATATAGGTATCTGCAGGGGTTCCGGCCGTGGAAAGTGCACGGATGCGGATTCTTCTTACATCTGCAAGATCCAGAGAAACACTTTTTTCTGTCCGGTTATTTGCCCAGGTATTGTCTGCCAGAGGGATGATCTGGAAATCATCACCATCTTCTGTCTGACTGTAGGAAAGTTCATATTTCAAAATAATTCCGTTATTATTTCCGGTCTGTCTTGGAAGGTAAGTCAGTTTTCCGATATCCGTCTTTTGATCCAGAAGAATGGTGTAGGTATTGTTTTTATTGCCGGCAATATCTGCTTTTGTGCCGTTTCCATAATTGCTGTGCCATATAGTATCTTTTTTTCCGTCAACGGCCAGAGAAGCCTCTTCTCCCGGATGTTCACTGTCAGCGCTTCCTTTTAAATGCTCCGGTGCGATCTGTGTGTAACCATAAGAGACTTCCGGTTTCTGTCCGATCAGAATACCGTAGCTGTTCCGATAATTGTCTGCTGCTGCCTGATCCAGTTTTTCATATGCAAGCAAAAGTGTTGTCTTTTCATTATGATATTTTTCTGAATCGGCGATCTCAGCCTTTGTGATATGGCTCATCAGAAAGGCAGAATACTGTTCTAAACTTTGCAGATAAACCTGCATCTGTTTTTCTTTGCTCCAGTCGTCCTGCATCAGGCCTTTGTCTGTCATACGGTAAGTGGCAGTCTGGTCAGCTGCTGCAAGCTGATATTCTTCTAAAGACTCGCCGGTGTAGGAACTTACAAAACGCTGTCTTCCTCTTGCCTCTCGGTGATAGAGAATCAGCGTGGAACCTGTTTTAAAATCGACCTCAAAGTTTCCGCCATCTGCTTTTTCATTCGCCTGCAAAGACTGGTTCAAAAGCTCATTTCCATCTGGATCAAGTACCCGGATGCTGATATAAGTACCATCCAGATAAAAATGCGGTGTGGTACTATTCACCGTCCAGGTCATTTTTTGCATGTTTGTATCAATCTTGACGGATGCTACGGATGCATCCCCAAGGCCAAGCATCTGGATCTGCATATCGTCTGCCAGCGGATTTCCGGTTTGTCTGGTATAGGAGACTGTTTTTGATACGTTTCCGGCGGATGCGATCAGATATTCGTTATCGTACTGATAAGCGGTCTCCTTTGGCAGCGGCATCTCAAGCTCATAGATACCGACCGGAAGTTCCAGCTGTATTTCACTTGAAGAAAGAATCACTTCTTTTACAATCTTGCTGCCGTTTTTGATCCGGATCGTTTTGCCTTTGATCTGTGTCAGATCATCGATCTGAATATTCAAACGGACTTTGCTGGTATATCCGGTATCTGCCAGGTCATCGGTGCTTACCAGACTGTAGATGCCGTCCAGTCCAAGTGCTACCCTTGTTTTCTCACACGCAGCATCGTCCGGGATCAGTTCCTTGAGATAATAGATCATCGGCTTGTCCATCGCATAGACCTGATCGGCAATCCTTCCTGACGGGAGGATATGCCAGGATGCAAAGTAAGGAAGCACGTTATAATCCAGGCTGTCCAGACTTTCCGCAAGGGCGTCGGATGATCCCATTTTTTTGCCGGTTTTATAATAAACTTCCCGATAATGAGAATGCATTGCGGAAACAGCCTGCTGCGGACCGAGTTTGTCCATGAGGTTGGTAAACATATAAAGGCTTACGTTGTAATGCCATGGATCGGATACAATATCGGCAAACGTATTGCTGGAAGCAAGGCTTTCTTTCATGCGGTTTCCAAGCTGTGCATAACGTTCACTTTTTGTGCCGGAAAACTCACCGAGCAGCCAGCCAAAATCTTCAGCCGGTCGGTAAGTTGGCTCAAAATAATAACCGAGGATGTTGTTGGTTGTCTCTACGAACGGATTTTCCTGTGCTGCGATCGCACCTTCATATCCATGACCAAATTCATGAAGCGAAATCCAGTCTTTCACCAGATAAGTCTGAAGACTTTTTCCGTTGTAGGCACTGTGGTCGGTCGTATAATAGGCCTGTCCGGCACCATGAGCATTTGCCTTGATGAAAAATTTCGCCCGGATATCCTGATTCCACGGATCTTCTGCATCATAATCCAGCCCGGAATAGGCATCATACTGCTTTACAAAGGATGCATACCAGTCCAGCATTTCATCCAATGTTTTGAAACGGTAAACTTCTTTTTTGTTGCCATAGGAAGAGTTCAGAATGTTATTTCGGTCACAGATCGGAACAAGGAACGTTGCGGCACTTCCCTCTATGATCGCAAATGGTGCCTGGCTTTTATCCCAGGACTCAAAAAACGCCTGCTGAGAATCTCCATAACGATAGTATGGGATTTCTTTCAGATCGTCGGTCCATCGGTATTCGATAACCGGCTGAACGGCCGTATTTTTCGGTGTTGTGATAAACGGCACGCTGTCGGCACTTTCTTCTCCATTATCACCGGTGAACGTATTGGATAAAGTCACCCAGCTGCCATCTTTTGGAATGGTCGCGGAAGACTCTGTCTGCGAATCATCGTTTTTAAACTGAACAGTAAGATCCTGCTGAAATTCCTCTGCATTGACGATACGGATCTGAAGACTGCTCCCATGCGGCATCCACAGTCCGAGATTCTGACGGTCGTGATAATAGCCGCGGTTGAACCCGATCCCGGTCAGATGTGATGCATCCGGAAGTGTATACAAAATACGCTGAATGCTTTTCTCTTCTTCAGATGCATTTCTATCCAGCACCGTAACCTGCGTATCGAGTGCAGCAGTATGCTGATCTGAATCGGTTACACTTCGGGAGAGCACATAAGTTCCTGTTTTGGACGTATTGACACTTCCGCTGCTTTTGATCACGGACGTAAGATCGCCGTCCTCCTGGTCATCCGCAAGCATACGCTCCCAGTTCTGATCAGAAGTTTCTCCCTGATAAACCCAGGTTTTTGTGACACCGGAAAGCTGAGGCATACGATAGGCATCATCCATCGCTTCTGCTTTTGTTCCAAGCATCAGAAAAGCTGTTACAGCTGTCATGGCAGCCAGTTCCCACTTTTTCTTTTTCATATAAATAATATCCTCCTGTTTTTGTTTTCTTTGTCACTTTTCCCTCTTCAAAAGCACAAAGGATTTGTCTGATTTTAACATATGCTGTCATGGTATAGCAAGCTTTTCTAAAGAAATATTGTTCTTCTCCCGATAAAATGTTATGATAGTAAAAAATGTCGGGATCAAAAGTCAGAAACATCAATGTGCTTGCACAGGAGCGGTTTATGGCTTTGGGATCCGTACGGCATCTTTTGACTCAAACGTCTTAATATTCAGAAAGTGAGGAAATTGATATGGCACTTGACGGAACCGTCATCTCCTGCATGGCATGGGAACTGAACCATGCTCTTGCGGGCGGAAAAATCAACAAAATCGCACAGCCGGAAAAAGATGAGCTGATGCTTACTATAAAAAATAACCGTAAACAATACCGTCTCCTTGTTTCTGCCAGTGCGAGCCTTCCGCTGGTCTATCTGACAGATCAGAACAAGACCGGTCCTATGACTGCTCCGAATTTCTGTATGCTGCTGCGTAAGCATATCGGAAGCGGACGCATCCTCAGGATCTGGCAGCCTGGCATGGAACGTATCTTAAATATGGAGATTGAGCATTTAAATGAACTGGGTGATATCTGCCGCAAGCTTCTGATCATCGAGCTGATGGGCAAGCACAGCAATATTATTTTCTGCCAGGAGGACGGCATGATCCTGGACTCCATCAAACATGTCTCCGCACAGGTCAGCTCCGTGCGTGAAGTCCTTCCGGGGCGGATGTATTTTATCCCGGAAACGCAACATAAGTACGATCCACAGACGATCACAGAAGAAGAATTTTTCAGCAGTGTCTGCCAGAAGCCGATGCCGCTCTCAAAGGCGATCTATACAACTCTGACCGGTATCAGTCCGCTGATTGCCGAAGAACTCTGCCACCGCAGCAACCTGGAGTCGGATCAGAGTGCAAATTCTTTTCAGGAGATCGAGCAGATCCACCTTTTCCATACCCTGAAACGGATGATGGAGGATCTTGAAACCCATGCTTTTACGCCGAATATTGTCTATGACGGAAAAGTTCCGCTGGAATATGCAGCCTTTTTGCTTACCCAGTATCAGGACATGCACACGGAAACTTACGATACGATGTCAGAAGTCCTGGAAAGGTATTATGCGGAAAAGAATACGATCACACGCATCCGCCAGAAATCTTCCGATCTTCGCCGTATCGTCCAAACGGCACTTGATCGCAGCCGTAAAAAATACGATCTTCAGAAAAAACAGTTAAAGGACACGGAAAAACGCGATAAATTCCGCATTTACGGAGAACTTTTAAACACGTATGGATATGAAGCAGTACCTGGAAGCAGGGAACTTTCCGCAGTGAACTATTACACCGGTGAAACGGTAAAAATACCGCTCGATCCGACACTGACTGCACAGGAAAACGCCAAAAAATATTTCGACCGTTACGGAAAACTGAAACGTACCTACGAGGCACTGGAACATCTGATTAAAGAGACAAAAGAAGAGATCCAGCATCTGGAATCCATTTCCACAGCTCTTGATATTGCCCTGAATGAAGAAGATCTGGTACAGGTCAAAGAAGAACTGACACAGTACGGCTACATCCGCCGGAAATACACCGGAAAGCGTGTGAAGATCACATCAAAACCGTTCCAC